>ERZ827088.60-NODE-60-length-140002-cov-15.167128_pt1 | contig 140002 bp, 106 predicted proteins | sample MGYA00519922_ERZ827088 | MGnify/ENA primary metagenome ERZ827088 (study PRJEB31778, sample SAMEA3449254) | human gut metagenome | biome: human gut; feature: human-associated habitat; material: faeces | place: United Kingdom | collected 2010/2012 ... | reverse complement strand
GATAGCCAAGATAGCCATGACCCAATTGAAGAATAATCCACGTAAAGGGAGCATGACTATGAAAAGAAAAATGGCAGGATGGAATTCTGATTTCCTCGTAGAACTACTTGATGCAGAATGGAATCCTCCTTGTAATAAAATAGATTCCAGTAAAAAATGATTGTAATGCGTCAGCCCTGCTGTCATTTAACGGATTTAGTTGTGATATAGAATGGATTTTTCCTCAAAAAGCTGACAGATTCATGTAAAGCATCCAAACAAAATCTTAACTTTGCCAAAAGTAACAAGAAATGATCGTATCATGCATGTAGAAGAAAAATTTATGGCCCGTTGCTTGGAACTGGCCCGCCATGGAGCAGGACATACGGCTCCGAATCCGATGGTTGGTGCAGTGGTCGTCCATAACGGTGTCATTGTGGGTGAGGGCTATCATCGGCGTTGCGGAGAGGCCCATGCGGAGGTGAATGCGATTGCTTCGGTTCGAGATGAAGCAATCTTGCGTGATTCTACCATTTATGTCAGTTTGGAACCTTGTTCTCATTATGGGAAAACACCTCCTTGTGCAGAATTGATTATCCGGAAAGGAATCCCTCGTGTGGTTGTCGGATGTATGGACCCGTTTCCGGAAGTATCAGGTAGAGGTGTTCGTATGTTAAGAGACGCAGGTGTTGAGGTTGTAACAGGTGTATTGGAGGAAGAATGCCGTGCTTTGAATGAAACCTTTATGACTTTTCAGTCGGAGAAGCGTCCGTTTGTGACGTTAAAATGGGCAGAAAGTGCCGATGGCTTTCTGGATGTTGCACGTACCTCGCCGGACATTTCACCGGTCGTTTTCTCCAATGCGGTAACAGCGGCCCGTGTTCATAAGCTTCGGGCTGAATCGGCTGCTATTTTGGTGGGAACAAATACGGCTTTGTTGGATAATCCGTCGCTGACAGTTCGGCGCTGGAGCGGTAAGTCGCCCGTTCGTTTGGTGATAGACCGGGAGCGGAAGATACCAGCTTCATATCATTTGTTGGATGATACAATACCAACCATTGTGTTTACAACCGGAGAAAAAAAGAAAATAGGGCAGACAGAATATATTCCTTTGGATTTTCGGATATCTATTGTGCACCAGATTCTTCAATGTCTGTTTGAGCGTCAGTTAAATTCGCTGATGGTAGAAGGCGGAAGCATTATGTTGCAACAGTTTCTTGATTCCGGTTATTGGGATCACGCTATTGTTGAAGAATCACCTTTAGCATTAGGTGCTGGTGTGAAAGCGCCAGTTTTTACATTTGGACAACAAAGTTTTGACTCTTTTGGCGGACATATTTTCCGGATTTATACACATCATCGGAAATAATTGAACCTAAAATATTATAAATATTATCGTTTTATAGGTGGAAAGAAAAAAATGTTTCTACTTTTGTGCCTTTATATGAACAAACTATGTTTTTGATGAAAAGTAAGATATTTTTATTGATAACAGGTTGCTTCGCTGTTTTGTTGACTTCCTGTTTAGGTGATTCAGATTATGATTCGTATTATGAGGTTGATAAGAATTGCCAAATTACGGAATTTTCGTTGAGTTCAGATTCTGTATCTGGACTTTCGGATGTAAAGTTCACGATCGATCAATTGAATGGGCGTATCATGAACTTGGATTCTATGCCTTTTGGTACAGAGATTGAGAAAGTAATTTGTACAGTAAAATATGGTTCTTATGTGACGAAGCTGGAAGTTATTCAGGAAGCCACAGGAGATACGATTGACTGGAATGCCGAGGACTCGTTGGATTTCTCCAAGCCGGTGAAATTTATCACTTCATCGTATGACGGAATGACTAAACGTGTTTATGTGGCTCAGGTCAATGTTCATCAGGTTGTTCCGGATTCAATGGTTTGGCGTCAATATACAACAAGCATACTGCCAACTAAATTCGTTGATCAGAAAGTTATTTCCTTCAATGATGGTAGTGCCGACTATTATTATATGTACGTTCAACCTGAGGCTAATACGGCTTATAAGCTTTATCGCTCAAAGCAAACAGATGCCAAGAGTTGGGAAGAATTGCCATTGACTGGACTTCCTGCTAGCGGTGTATTGCTTTCACAAATAACATCCTATAATAATTTATATTATGTAGCAACCAAAGAAGGTTCTCTTTACTCTTCGGCTGATGCCGTTAACTGGCAACTTGTTGAAGGAACACCTAAAGTGAAGTCTCTTTTAGGATATATTGATGAAAGTACCAATCAGCCGGCTGTACTATCTGCCATTGTGGAAGAAAAAAGCGGACTCGTATTTGCAGCGATGAATGCTGAAGGACAGTGGGAGACGGGTGAAATGGTACCTGCTCATTTCCCGGTAGAAGGTTTCTCGTCGGCTTCTATTTATTTAATGTATACAAGTCGTGTGATGGTTGTGGGCGGTAAGTCATCTGATGGTCAGCTTCAGAATGCTTCATGGGCAACGATGAATGCTTTGGATTGGGCCGAACAAACTGATTCTTACGGCGATTATTTCACGAAACGTCAGGGAACGATGATGGCTTACTATGATAATATGTTCTATCTGATAGGAGGTATTGATGAATCAGGTAAACCACAGAACGATATTTACCGTTCGTCAGACTATGGTGTAACGTGGAATTATGTAGATACATTGGTGGTTTTGCCTTCGTCTTATCAAGCCAGAGGTTTTGCCTCTATGTTGGTTGACAAGGATAATTATCTGATGATTTTTGGTGGAAAATCGACTATAAATGGCCAGGATTTGAACGATATTTGGAAAGGTCGTATTAATCGTCTGGGTTTCGAACGGCAGTAAATAACGGGCCGTTCGTATAATTTATAAAAAGATTTAGCGTTAGAAAAGAAATAGGTTTAATGCAATGAAGTTGTTTTTATGAATACATTTCTTTTTCGGCGTATCTTTTATTTGGTATTTTTGTTGGTCGGTTGTTGTTGGATCGGCAAAGCACAAGAATATAAATATGAAATCGGCGGTATGGTAGGCGGTTCCTATTATATGGGCGATTTAAACAAGAATGCGTTCTTTAAGGGATTGAATCCTTCCTTGGGTGTGGTCTTTCGTTATACCCCAAATTTCCGTTGGGCCGTAAAGACAGACTTGTTATGGGGACGAGTATCCGGAAGTACCGATGGCTTGGAGAATGTCTTTCCGAATGGAGCGACTGCTTCTTTCGAACGGAATTTCTTCGAACTGGGCGGACAGATGGAATTTAATTTCCTTCCGTATAGTGATAAGTTCGCTTATCTGAATACAAAGCGGTTCTCTCCTTATATATTTATGGGCTTTGGGGTAACGGTCGCTCCGGGAAATCAAACGTTTGCAAGTTTGAATATTCCGTTGGGCGTTGGAGTCAAATATAAGGTCATTAACCGTTTGAATTTGGGCTGTGAGTTTTCTTTCCGCAAATTGTTCGGTGATTCGTTTGATGTAACGGATGGTAATAATGGCTTTTTGGATAATCCATACGGAGTGGCTAGTAGTGCATTCAAGAACAAAGACTGGTATTCATTGCTGATGTTTTCAGTGACGTGGGATTTTGGCCTGCGTTGTCAGCCTTGTAATAACCGATTTAGTAACGGTGTTTATTAAGATATTGGAAGAATGTCGTTAGAAGAAAAGATTGACAAAAATCACTTGCCGCAGCATGTGGCAATTATTATGGACGGAAATGGGCGATGGGCGAAGGCTCGTGGCCTTGAACGTTATATGGGTCATCAGGAAGGTGTTGTTTCGGTTCGTAAAGTAGTGGAAGCTGCTTCCGATTTAGGTATAAAATACCTTACGATGTACACGTTCTCGACCGAGAACTGGAATCGGCCGATAGAAGAGGTGCATGCTTTGATGACATTGATGGTAGCTGCTATCAAGCGTGAAACACCCGACTTGATGAAGAATAATGTCCGGCTGGATGCGATAGGCGATTTGTCTCGTTTACCAGAAGAGGCTCGGAATACATTGCAGGAATGTATTGAGGAGACATCGGTCAATACAGGGACAACCGTTGTCTTGGCGTTAAGCTATTCTTCCCGTTGGGAGATTGCAGAAGCCGTCCGGCAGATAGCAGGAAAAGTAAAAGACGGAGATTTGGATATAGCTGAGATAACGGAAAGTACAGTTTCTGAACACTTGACTACTCGAAATATTCCGGATCCGGACTTGTTGATTCGTACAGGAGGTGAACAGCGTTTAAGTAATTTCTTGTTGTGGCAATTGTCGTATGCCGAGTTTTACTTTACGAATGTTTACTGGCCTGATTTTAGAAAAGAAGAGTTGTTTGATGCAATACTGTATTACCAGCAGCGCGAACGACGTTTTGGTAAAACAAGTGAGCAATTAATTTTATAAACAATAGCTGTTAATATGTACAAAGGAATAGTGCTGTTTTTCCTTTTCTTGAGTGTAACCTTCGGTGTGTTTGCTCAGGAGAATGGAAGTGATACTGCGAAGGTTGAGAAACCGGCAGATTTGCCGGTGATTTCTTACTCGTTAACGCCGAAGAAGTATAAAATTGCGGATATTAAGGTAACGGGTGTAAAGAATTATGATGATTTTGTGCTGATCGGATTTTCCGGATTATCAGTAGGTGATGAGATTTCTGTGCCGGGAGATGAAGTGACAGCTGCTGTCAAAGCTTTCTGGAAGCATGGATTGTTTTCGGATGTAAAGATTTTGGCGAATAAGATTGAAGGCGATTCTATTTGGTTGGAATATCAGTTAAAACAGCGTCCACGTATTTCGGAAGTTAATTACCATGGTATCAAGAAAGGTGAACGGGAAGACTTGGAAGCTAAACTGGGCTTGAAGAAAGGATTCCAGATTACACCGAATGTCTTGGACCGTGCGAAGATTCTGATTGAAAAGTTCTTCGATGGAAAAGGATTTAAGAACGTGGATGTAAATATCCAGCAAAAGGATGATATGGCTCACGAAGGTGAAGTCATTTTGGATATTTATATTGACAAGAATGAAAAGACCAAGATTCATCGTATCTATTTTGAAGGAAATAATGCGTTGACGGCTCGTCAACTGAAGAAAGCCATGAAGAAGACGAATGAAAAATTCAGTCTTTTCAATGACTGGAAGTCGAGTATCCTGGAAATGTTCAGCACGAAGAAATTTACTACAGAAGAATACGAAAACGATAAGAATAATTTGATATCCAAATATAACGAGTATGGATATCGTGATGCCGTTCTTTTGGCAGACAGCGTTGTGAACTTCAATGAAAAGAAAGTTGATATTTTCTTGAAGGTTGATGAAGGTGAAAAGTACTATCTGAAAGATATCCGTTTTGTCGGTAATACGAAATATTCGACAGACTATTTGATGGCGGTATTAGGTATGAAGCCGGGTGAAGTTTATAACCAGAAGAAACTGAATGACCGTTTAAGTATGGACGAAGATGCGGTTTCTAATATTTACTTTAATAACGGTTACTTGTTCTTTAACGCAGATCCGGTGGAAGTAGAAGTTGAAAACGATTCGATCGCTTTGGAAATCCGTATTCAGGAAGGTCCGCAGGCTACGATTAATCGTGTCATCATTAACGGTAATGACCGCTTGTATGAAGATATCGTACGTCGTGAGTTGCGTACAAAACCGGGTAAGTTGTTTAGCCGTGAGGATTTGATGCGTTCTGTTCGTGAAATTGCCCAAATGGGACACTTCGACCCGGAAAACATGAATCCGCGTCCTATTCCAGATCCGGAAAACGGAACCGTAGATATCGAATATAATTTGGTTTCTAAGGCGAACGACCAGATTGAATTCTCGGCTGGTTGGGGACAAACCGGTGTGATCGGTAAGTTGAGTTTGAAGTTTACGAACTTCTCTATGAAGAACTTCCTGAACCCGAAATCTTATAAGGGTATCATTCCGCAAGGTGAAGGTCAGACTTTGACATTAAGTGGACAGACCAACGGACGTTATTATCAGGCGTATAGTATTTCGTTCCTGGATCCGTGGTTTGGAGGTAAACGCCCGAATACACTTTCTGTCAGTGCTTACTTCTCCAAGCAAACAGATATCAGTACTTCTTATTTGAGTAATGCATATAATAGTTATAATCCGTATTATTATTATGGTGGTTATCCAGGTTATGGCGGTTATTATGGTGGCTATGGCGGTTATTATGGATATGGTTATGATCCCTATGGAAGCTACGAATTGGCTTTAAACCCGGATAAGTCTATCATGATGTTTGGTCTGGCTGCCGGTTATGGTAAACGTTTGAACTGGCCGGATGACTTCTTCCAGTTTATGGCTACCTTGAATTATCAGGTGTATATGATGCACGATTGGGATTATTTCTTGGTAAACAACGGAACTTGTCATAATGTCAACTTGGAATTGTTGCTGCAGCGTAACTCTATCGACAATCCGTTGTATACACGTAGTGGTTCGCAGTTCTCATTCTCTGTGGCGGCAACGCCTCCATTCTCTTTGTTTGACGGCAAAGATTATGCGTCGATGAGTGATCAGGATCCGGAGAAGTTCAAGATGATTGAGTACCATAAGTGGAAGTTCAAGGCCAAGGTATTCTCTCCGTTGGCTCCGCTGACGGTGAAACGTACACCGGTCTTGATGACTCGTGCTGAATTTGGTTTCTTGGGTACTTACAATAAGCATAAACGTTCTCCGTTCGAAACCTTCTATATGGGTGGTGACGGTATGACAGGTTATTCAAGTACGTATGCTACCGAAACGATCGGTTTGCGTGGTTATGAGAATGGTAGTATTGCCGGTAATGGTGGTTATAGTTCGTATGGTTATGCTTATACTCGCTTGTCAATGGAGTTGCGTTATCCGTTTATTTTGGAACCGTCGTCAACCATTTACGGATTGGTATTTGCAGAAGCCGGTAATGCTTGGACCGATATGAGTAACTATAATCCGTTTGACCTGAAGCGTTCGGCTGGTGTCGGTGTTCGTATCTTCTTGCCGATGATCGGTTTGATGGGTATTGACTGGGCATACGGTTTCGATGAACCTAACTATGGATCATCAGGTAAACGAAGCGGAAGTAACTTCCACTTCATTATCGGTCAGGAATTCTAAGCAGCCGGTATCTTGTTGAATTAAAATAGTCTATAAAATAATGTAAAATATAGCCGAGTGTTTAAAACCTCGGCTATATTTGTAGTCGATAGTTTAGTAATTATAAAACAGAAGATGTATGAAAAAGCTTTTTTTGATAAGTTGTTTGTTGGTTGTATGCGCTTGGATGGCTGATGCCCAGAAGTATGCCTTGATAGACATGGAATATATTCTGAAGAATATCCCGGCATACGAGATGACTAACGAACAGTTAAGCCAGGTTTCCAAGAAATGGCAGAACGAAGTGGATGCATTACAGCAGGAAGCGCAGAATATGTATAAGACCTATCAGAGTGATTTGGTGTTCCTTTCTGCCGAGATGAAGACGAAGCGTGAAGAAGAAATTGTGAAGAAGGAACAGGAAGCGCAGGATTTGAAACGGAAGTATTTTGGTGCAGATGGTGAATTGTATAAGAAGCGCGAAAGTTTGATGAAACCGATTCAGGATGAAATTTATAATGCCGTGAAAGAAATATCGGAAGACAAAGGCTATCAGCTGGTGATTGACCGTGCTTCGGCCATGAGTATTATTTTTGCATCACCGAAGATCGATATTAGTAATGAAGTGCTTGTAAAGTTAGGATATTCAAAATAATTGCGTAACTTTGTGCGCCTTATTGTGGCTTGTATCTCGATAAATATTAATAATCTATTATAATCAAGAAAAATGAAGAAACTTATTGCTTTATTGTTGATGATCCTGCCTTTTGCAGGAGTCGTTAGTGCTCAGGAAGCTAAGATAGCTTTTGTTAATACTCAGGAAGTGTTCATGGCTATGCCGGAAGTGGCAGATATGCAGAAGAAGTTGGACGAACTGAATGCTAAGTATAAGAAAGAGTTGGAGACAATGCAGAGTGAATTCCAAAAGAAATATTCAGACTTTGTAGCTCAGCAGGATTCATTGACTGAGAATATCAAAGTAAGAAGAATGCAGGATATTCAGGATATGCAGCAGCGTATGGATAATTTCGTACAGGTTGCTCAGCAGGATGTCAATAAGCAACAGCAGGATTTAGTTACTCCGATTCAGCAGAAGATTTCAGATGCTATCAAAGCAGTAGGTGCAGAACAAGGTTATACATACATCATCGATCCGCAAGTGTTGCTTTATACAGGTCCGAATGCAATCGACGCTACGCCGATGGTAAAGACTAAATTAGGATTGAAATAACTTATTTGGTGATTAATAAATAAATGAGAAGAGGGTTGTACTTGCTGAGGTACGCCCTCTTTTTTCGTTATGGTAACAAAGTATTCATCTTTGCCTGGTCCGATCGGAATCTTTGATTCCGGTTACGGAGGTTTGACGGTATTCGATAAGATTCGGGAACGGATGCCGGCGTATGATTATATCTATTTGGGCGATAATGCCCGTGCGCCGTATGGACCACGTTCGTTCGATGTGGTTTATCGTTTTACGCGGCAGGCCGTCATGCGTTTGTTCGCCGAAGGTTGCCAGCTGGTCATCTTGGCTTGTAATACGGCTTCGGCAAAGGCTTTGCGGACAATCCAGCAACGGGATTTGCCCGTTTGGGATGAAACACGCCGGGTGTTGGGTGTTATCCGTCCGACGGTCGAACTAATGGATCGCATCAGCCGGAGTAAACATGTAGGCGTAGTCGGAACGGCTGGAACGATTGCTTCCGGTTCGTATCAGATAGAGATTGCCAAGATGTTTCCACATATCCAGGTTACTTCGGAAGCTTGTCCGATGTGGGTTCCTTTGGTCGAGAACAACGAGTTTGATTCGCCCGGGGCCGATTACTTTGTTCGGAAGTATTTGGATGAATTGTTTCGGAAAGATCCCTTGATTGATACTTTAATTTTGGGTTGTACGCATTATCCATTGTTGATTGAGAAGATTCGTCGGTATGTCCCGACTGGAGTGACATTGCTTCCGCAGGGCGAATACGTTGCCAGTAGTTTGGAAGATTACTTGCATCGGCATCCGGAGATGGACTGTAAGCTGACGAAAGGCGGTACATGCCGCTTTCTGACTACCGAATCAGCCGAAAAGTTCTCGGAGGCTGCCTCCGTTTTCCTGAGCCGCCCGATTAGGGTCGAGCAGGTCGTTATCGATTGATCAATTGATTGCTGAAAAATACGCCGGCTTTTTATCAAAATACGCCAGCTTTTGATGAAAAGCCGGCGTATTTTGGATAAAAGTAAGGCATCTTTTTTTATATGCCCGTATCATTTGCTTCTTTCACGAAAGAATGTTCGTGGAAATATCTTTCATATTCCTTGTAATGCACTGTTAATCTTTTAGATGTGGTGATTCAAATTGAAAGATTACTTTATTGAATTTCTTTACCGAAAGGCGTCAAAGCTAATGCTGCCATTTTGAAATGCTGCCTTCCGAACGGGATGCCAATGATGGTGATACAAAGTAGCAGACCGAAGAAAAAGTGTGTCAGGCAGATCCAAAAACCACCGATGAAGATCCAGATAATATTCATCAGCAGACAGAGGCATCCACTCGAGCCGCCGCTGTCTGTCACCGTCTTTCCGAAAGGCCACAACGCCAGGATTCCTAATTTTAGTGTTTGAAGCCCGAATGGAATACCGATGATGGTAATCATCAAGACTAAACTGGCAAGGATGTATTCAACGGCAGTTAGCAGTCCACCGAAGATAAGCCAAATGATGTTTCCGATTGTTTTCATTTACTCTCTTTATTTGAAGGTTGATTAATCTGTATCGAATCAGAAGTTTGCTTGATCTCCAGAATCGTGTCGGTATATTGCCGGTGTAGGCTGTCCAGCTCCATCAGATATCTTTCTTTGATCAGCAGGAAGCTGTCGCGCAATTCGGGTTTGACGGGAAGCGAAGGCGGTGCGTCCATAGCTAGCGGATTGATGGCTTCTCCGTTCTTATATACCCGGAAATCGAGGTGCGGACCTGTAGATAATCCGGTTGAACCGACGTACCCGATCACTTCTCCTTGTTGTACGTGGCTTCCTACGGAAAGTCCTTTGGCATATCGGCTCAGGTGCATGTAGGAAGTTGTGTACATTGAGTTGTGTTTGATCTTTACGGTGTGTCCGCCACCGTTCATATAACCTTTGGCTATAACTGTACCGGCACCAATCGTCTTGACCGGTGTTCCGACTGGAGCCGCATAATCTACTCCGTGGTGAGCACGATAACGCTTCAGTATCGGGTGGAAACGGGCGTTAGTGAATCTAGATGTGATGCGGAAGAAATCAAGCGGTGCTTTCAGGAAAGCCTTTCGCAAGCTGTTTCCTTCCGGATCGAAATATTCAAACACGCTGTCTTGTGTAAAAGGAATGGCTGTGAAAGCCTTTCCTTGGTGGGTGAAGATAGCGGCATCGATCGACGTAATCTCCAAGGCAATGGTATCATCGATAAAGGCTTCATGATAGATTACCTGAAACGAGTCCCCTTCTTTTACATCAAAGAAGTCAATTTGCCAGGCATAGACATCGGCTATCTTTAAAGCCAACAGCGGCGACGCGCCTCCGTCCTTGATCACATTCCACAGCGAGGAAGTAATCGTTCCTTCGATATATTTGCGCTTCAGCGTAATGTCTTTTGTGTATTCATACGCATGGATGGAATCTCCCGTCAAATCGATGACTGCATAATCCGTCAGTGACTTGGCAAAAGCAATGTATTGGATGGAAGCCAAAGAATCTAACGTTGTTAAAGTACAGTAGTGCATACCGGCTTTCAGCTTGGTCGGATCCAGAACATGGGCCGAAGCACGCGTGATACTGTCTGCTTTTAAGGCAGAAAATCCTAAACGGGAAAAGATAATTGCCGGATTATCACCTTGCCGGATTTCATATCGGTTTACATCCAGAGAATCGATGCAGACGCCATATTCGTATACGTGTTGCAGACTGTCAACCCATTCGCTGTCCACTTCTTCTTCTACTTGCTTTTTCGGTTGGCAACTATTGGTAATCGTCAGGAATAAAAATCCTGTTAGAATAAAAATAAGGGTAAATTGTTTGTTCATATACTTTATTTTCAACTGAAAACAGTTCATCCGAACAAATGTAGGGAATAAAATCTACTCTGGCAAACTCATTTCCTCATATTTATTGTTTACATTTGTTCCACATCTATGGATTTTAAGGGCATGAAGCGAATTATATACCTCTTCTATCTGATACTTGGTTGTCTGTTGGCAATCCCTTCGAAGGCAACTTTGTTGATGGACAAATGTAATCTACCGGACCTATCAAACAATGCTATTCTCTGTATGCATCAAGATCGGGACCATTATGTCTGGTTTGGTACCTACGATGGGCTGAATCTGTATAATGGGACAGACTCGTACGTGTTTCGTTTTGAACAGAACAATGAAAATTCGCTGTGCAGTAATATTATCCATAAGATTACAGACGCCGAACCTGGCTATTTGTGGATAGCAACCTCATTAGGAATTAATAAATTCTCTTTGGATAAACGGGCGGTAGTAGAATCATATCCGGGTTATCTGGAATGTTCTTTTTTGGCGACCGACCGGAAAGGAAATACATTGGCAGTCTGTAAGGATGGTTTTCTTTCCGGCTATTCATTAACCAGTGGAGGGTTTCGGGATTTACCAGATGATGAAATTTCTCCTTCAACGGTGAAGAGTCTGTTTACCGACAGCGAAAATACATTCATGATGGTCTTGGCTTCGGGTAAATTAAGAACCCTCGAAACGGACTTCTCCGAACAGAATTTCCGGGTGAATTATACAGACCGGGAAATACATTCGCAACCTATCTTGTATGCTACGGTTGAAGGACAGACACTTTATCTGGTAGATGAGCAGGAGGTTTTGTATCAATATGATTTGAGAACGGGAGTAAAACAAAAGTTGGCTGATCTGACAGGAATGAGACAGAAATACGGATCGGTTATTAATGTCATGTCGCATTGCGGACGGATCTTTGTCTTCTTCCGTGAAGGATATTTTGTCGATGCCATGACATCTCAGGTCGCCTTGCAAACGGGCTTTGGTGTATTTTGTGTTATGAAAGACCAGAAACAGAATCTGCTGTGGATCGGAACGGATGGAAATGGTGTACATGTTTATTATGATAAACCGCAGTTGTTCGGTTCGTTACTGGCCAGTCAGTTTCCGATGCGTATTTATAATCCGGTTCGTGGTTTATTTACGGACCCTTATAAAAACTTGTGGATCGGAACGAAAGGAGACGGCCTTTATAAAATCTCTCATTATGATACGCATGTCGGGATGATTCCGGCTTCGTCTGTTACCAAGTATACGATAAATGAAGGTTTACCAAGTAACCGCGTCTATTGTTGTACACCCAGTCGGGATACAACCCGTTTTTGGATTGGTTCGGATGGTATCGGTATCTCTTATTATTCTTATAAGGATAAACGGATCCATACACTTGTTCAAGGGAAAGATGAGGTAGCTATCAAACATGTGCATGCTATTGCCGAAATCAACGATTCAACCCTTTGGTTGGCTACAACGAATGTCGGTTTGCTGGAAGTACATTTGCAGATTCAGCCATCCCAACTGAAAATACGGTCGGTGACTTCTTATTTACCCAAGCACGGAACGAATAGCTGCAATGAGTTTCAGTCTCTTTACTATGATGGAGATTCATTGCTTTATGCCGGAACTCGTGGCGGATACGGTGTGCTGTGCATGAATGTATATACCAAGAACTATCGATTTGCCAAGAAGAATTTTGAGGATCATTCGGCAATTGGAGATGTGCTTTCAATTTGTCGCTCGTCAGATTCCTTGTTTTATATTGGAGCCAGTTCGGGTATGAGCTTGTTAGGCTTGCAGGATAGCAGGGCAACTTATCTTTATCATTATAATCGGAACGATGGTATTGGAAATGATATGATCCATGGAATATTGGAAGGTTCGGACCAGAGTGTCTGGATGAGTACGAATAAAGGACTAACCCAGTATAATCCGAAGAATAAGTTATTCCATAGTTATATTGGTTCCGGACTGGAAGTCGTTGAGTTTTCGGATGATTCATATTGGAAGTGTCCTTATACCGGTCGTTTGTTCTTTGGTGGTGTCAATGGTTTGGTTTGGGTAAATCAGCAACATCCTTTTTGGATTGATGAAGGAATGGATTTACATTTCTTTAATGCCCGGATAGAAGATACATACATGCCTCTAGACAGTTCTTTGGTGCGGAAAGGACTCCGTGTGGCTCATGATACACGTGAAATTCAAGTCTCGTTTGCCGTGCCAGATTATATTAATATCGGTAATTATGAGTATGCCTATTGTCTGGAAGGCTTCAGTCCGTCATGGAATGAACTGCGTCGGGGAAATAATATTACACTATCGTGGCTGCCTCCTGGAGATTATCGGTTGAAGGTTCGGTTCCGATTAGGTGTTTCTGATTATACCGACAAAGAATATGTCTTGCCAATTACGGTCTTGCCGCCTTGGTATCAGACTACCTATGCGAAGGTAGGATATGGTTTTCTGGCTATTCTACTGTTGTTCTTCCTACATCTTTTGTATCGGAGGCAGTTACATCGCAAGCAACAAGTGATCTTACAGGCGATGGATGAAAAGCAGAAGCAGAAGTTATATGAAGCGAAACTAAACTTCTTCACGCATATCACTCATGAACTCTGTACTCCGTTAACCTTGATTACGGGAGTGGATGATTACCTGCAGCAATATTCTGCACAGCGGAAAGATTCGAAGTTACAGTCATATAGTCGGATTCTCCGGGAAAATGTATTGGAACTAAATCATCTGATACAGGAAATTCTGGATTTTCGTAAGGTGGAAGATGATGGATTCCGGAATGTGAAGTTTGCTCCAGCTTCGATATCCGACTTCTTGCGGCATGAATGTGAACGTTTTGAGGCGTTAATCGAACAACGGAAGATTGAATTCCATCTGCAAGTCGCTGATGAATTGAATTGGAATACGGATATTCTGTTGGTGAAGAAGATCTTTTCCAACCTCTTGTCTAATGCCTTTAAATATACTCCGGAAGGTGGAGAAATTCGGGTTTCGGCAGCCATAGAAAATGAAATCTTGGTCTTCCGGGTTTATAATACGGGAAAAGGGATTCCTCAAGAAGAGAGAGAACATATCTTCGACCGGTATTATTTACTCAAAGATGAGGAGGCCGGTGCTGCTACTTCTATGCAGATGCGCACCGGATTGGGACTTTTTATCTGCTTTAATTTAGTTCAGTTGTTGAAGGGATATATTGATATAGAAAGCGAAGAAGGCAAATATGCCGAGTTTATCGTATCCCTGCCGGTGCAACCGTTGGAAGAATCGGCTTTATCGGAAGACTCGGAACCGGAAGAAACTCCTGTTCTGGCAGACACAAAGCAGAAAGAGCTGATATTGGTGATAGATGATCATAAAGATATTACTTGGATGATCTCGGATGTTTTATCTCCTGACTATCGGGTACATGTAGAACATTCGGCTGCGTCTGCTTTGGCTTTTCTGAAACAGGAAACGCCCGTGTTGTTGATTACGGATATCATGATGCCGGGCATGAATGGGCTGGATTTGCTGACAACCTTGAAGCAGGATAAATATTTGTCCCATATACCGGTGGTTATTGTGTCTGCCATGATCTCCGAAAAGGAACAGGCCGAAGGGCTGAATCGTGGGGCAGATGCGTATTTGACAAAGCCTTTCTCGTCGGTTGTCCTGAAGTCGACTGTTGACCGTTTGGTATCCAATCGGGAAACAATGAAGGAGTATTATTATTCTCCGGAAAGTGCTTTCCAATTCTCAGGTGGACAGTTGATGCACCAGGAGGATAAAGAGTTCTTGGAGAAGGTAACGGCCATCATCAAAGTCAATATGAATCAGGAAGGACTACGTCCGGAGTTTGTCGCCGAGCAGTTGCACATGAATACGCGTTCGCTTTATCGTCGCTTCAAGAAGATTTCGGATATGACACCTTCTGATTATATCAAAGATTGTAAATTGGCTTATGCCGCCCAGTTGTTGGTAACGACCAATATGAGCGTGCAGGAGATTTTGTATGCCATAGGAAATACGAATAAATCCTATTTCTACAAAGAGTTTTCCCGGAAGTATCAGGTAACGCCCAAGGACTATCGTAGCATGAATCAAAAGGCTGGGAATGAATAAGGTGTCGAAGCCTGCATAAATTGTGTCAAAAACGACACTGTGGTAGATTCTGATACTATCATGATCGATTTTGTCCCTTATTATCTCTGAAAAAGCGCTTAATATTGCCGTTGAAATGATTCTTAAATCAACGAGCGGTAATATGAGATATTCAAAATTAATTGGTTCTTTGTTGGCAGCAGCTTGTTCGGTTGTGGCTTTTGCTCAGTCGTCCGTTATTGAACGGGTGAATCCGATTATTGGAACAAATGGTATGGGACATACTTTCCCTGGCGCTTGTGTTCCTTTTGGATTGGTTCAATTAAGTCCGGATACAGATACGATTCCTCATAACGTAGATGGAAAGTATCAGCCACGGGCATACGAATATTGTGCCGGTTATCAATATAAGGATAGTAGTATTGTCGGTTTCAGTCATACTCATTTCAGTGGAACAGGACATTCTGATTTAGGTGATATCTTAATTATGCCTACAACCGGAGCATTGAAACTGAATCCGGGAACGGCTACCAATCCGGATGGCGGTTATCGTTCGCGTTATTCACACAATACCGAAGTATCCAAACCTGGATACTATGAAGTCTTATTAAGTGATTATGGAGTAAAAGCCCAGTTGACTACGACTCAGCGTGTGGGCGTTCATAAATATACTTATCCTGCACAAGTAAAAGAGCAACGTATCATTTTGGACCTGATTCATGGTATTTATAATTATGACGGAAAAGTCTTATGGGCTAGTTTGCGGGTAGAAAATGATACGTTACTGACCGGTTACCGGATTACCAACGGCTGGGCTCGTACGAATTATACTTATTTTGCGATCTCGTTCTCCAAGCCCATTGTTCATTACGGTTGTGAAGAAAAAGCCAAGGTGAATTATCGGGGTGGTTATGGAAAATTCAATATGAAAGAGAACTTCCCGGATATAGGCGGCCGAAAGATCGTTGCTTATTTCGAATTCGATCCGAAAGCTTCTCAAGAGCTGGAAGTAAAGGTTGCTTTGTCGGGAGTAAGTACAGCCGGTGCTTTGAAGAACTTGCAGGCAGAAGCAGCATCTGCCGGGTTTGATGAATTGGCCAGCCGGGCTTCGAATACTTGGAATAAGGCTCTTTCTGTGATCGAAGCAAATGGTAATGACGATCAGTTGGCTATGTTATATACTTCTTTGTATCACACGATGATCAATCCGTGTGTTTATACAGATGTGGATGGCCAGTATCGTGGAATTGATCAGAATATTCATATGGCTGATGGCTTTACCAACTATACGGTTTTCTCTGTTTGGGATACTTATCGGGCATTACATCCCTTGTTTAACATCATCAACCGACAGGTCAATACGGATATTGCCAAGTCGATGATGAAACATGCTGAACAAAGTGTACATAAGATATTGCCTATCTGGAGTCATATGGCGAATGAAAACTGGTGTATGATTGGGTATCATTCTGTATCCGTATTGGCTGATGCAATAGCCAAAGGATTGCCGATCGACAAAGAAGAGGCTTTGGCGGCTATGATCAATAGTTCTACAATTCCTTATTTGGATGGAATCAAGGAATATATGGAAAAAGGATACGTCCCGTTGGAACGGAATGGAAGTGCCGGTTCGTTGACATTGGAATATGCCTATGATGACTGGACGATTTATCAGACCGCACTTCGTACCGGAGATAATCAGGTAGCTGAAACATACAAGAAACGGGCAGCTAATTACAACCAGGTATTTGATCCGTCAATTGGCTATGCTCGTCCGAAGTTGAAGGATGGTTCTTTTAAGAAGGACTTTAATTTGCTGAGTACGCATGGCGAGGGATTCATTGAAGGTAATGCGTTGAACTATTCTTTCTATGTTCCGCAAGATGTGAATGGATTGATTCGGAATATGGGTGGCGAGAAATCTTTTATAGCGAAATTGGATTCTTTGTTTACGATGCATTTACCGGAAGAATTTTTTGCCCAGACGGAAGATGTCACCAAAGAAGGTTTGTTGGGTGGTTATGTACAAGGAAACGAACCGAGTCATCATATACCGTTTCTCTATGCCTGGACTTCCAATCCTTGGAAAACACAATACTGGCAACGTGAGATTATGAACAAGATGTATCGGAATAATATTGACGGTTTGTGCGGTAATGATGACTGCGGACAGATGTCTGCCTGGTATATCTTCTCGGCTTTGGGATTTTATCCGGTTTGTCCGGGAACAGACCAATATGTATTGGGCGCTCCTTATCTGCCTTATATCAAACTGAATCTGGAAAACGGTAATACTTTTGAGGTGAAGGCTCCGAAAGTGAGCGATAAAAACCGGTACGTCAAGTCGGTGAAGTGGAACGGAAAACCGTATGATAAAGGTTTTATTACCCAGCAGGATATTATGAACGGTGGTGTTCTCGAATTTGAAATGAGTCCGAAGCCGAACAAGAAGCGTTTGTTTACAGGCGACAATCAGCCGTATTCATTGACGCAAGCTGAATAAAGGTATAGTGAGTGTGTTTTTAATCTATTATATAAGAAAATGAAAAGTCGATTTTTACTATCATGTTTCTTTAGTCTGGCATGCTGCTGTTGTATCTCTTGTCAGTCGAATACCACAGAAGAGACGAAAGAAACCGTTTCTGCGACTTGGGATAATTATGATGTTGGTCAGATTGACTTTCAGGTTTTATCGCCTGAAACACGGGGAGCGGCGATTTACAAGGCAATTATTCCGGATCCGGATACATATATTACCGAGCAGGCTCGTAAAGTGTTGGCTACATTATACTTTTCACCCGAAGACAGTATTCCGGGCATTGAATGTATCCATTATAAATTGAGAGAATATGATGGCGTTTCGGCCAAAGACGGAGCACCTCCAGCCATTACAATTGAGTATAGTACAAAATGGATAGAGAAAAGCTTTGGTGAAGGAGATACTGCAAAGGTGGATTACGAAACACGGGGCGTTCTGTATCATGAGTTGACGCATGGATTCCAATTGGAGCCGCAGGGAATCGGAAGTTATGGAACTAACAAGACTTTTTGGGCGATGATTGAAGGTGTGGCTGATGCTGTTCGTTTGTTGAATGGTTGCTTTACTCCTGAGGATCGGCCAAAAGGTGGTCATTATATGGATGGTTATCGTACGACAGGTTTCTTCTTGGCGTGGTTGACCGAAAATAAGGATAAGGATTTTCTTCGTAAGTTCAACAGAAGTACGCTGGAAGTCATCCCTTGGTCTTTTGAAGGTGGCATTCAATATGCTTTAGGTAGTGATCAGCATGTTGATGATCTTTGGAAAGAATACATGAAAGCGATGGGCGACGAGATCTAAGAAGTCTTTGGGTAGCTCGATCGGTAGATACGATACATAGGAAATGTGAATATAGATTATAAGAATTACAAAACCTGGCTATGAAGCAGTTGTGTTAATTATATATATAAATTAGTTGCGTGTTATTCAATCGGCTGTTTCTTTTCAGGGCGTATGGGCTTCTGAAAAGGAACAGCTTTTTTATTATTGTTGGGAAAGTACCTGTAAGATTCATGAGTGGGATAATTCGAACCTTTTGGAAAAACTTTTGACAGAAATCAACTAATGATTTTCCAGAAGAGGAAATCAGAGCGGATATGAATGTCGGCAGATAACGTCTTTGTATCTTTGCAGCTCGAAATACAAACTGTTTGTGGGCATGAAGATAAGACGTTTACATTATCCGAACGGACTACGAGGCAAGTTGCTGAAACTGACCGGTCCGATTTTCCTTGAAACCTTATTGATTCTGACGTTGGGCGTAGTCGATACGTTGATGCTGAGCCATTATTCAGATAATGCGGTGGCAGCTGCCGGGGTTGTCAATCAGCTGTTGAATATGGTTTTCCTGTTGTTTAATGTAACGGCAGTCGGAACATCGGTCATGTGTGCCTTATATTTTGGCGCAAAAGACACCAAGAGTTTTACACAGGTGGTTGGTGTGTCCTTGCTTTTCAATGCTATTATCGGTATAATTATTAGTGCCCTGCTTACTTTCGGTGGAAAACAGATGCTGGTCTGGATGGATATTCGTCCGAATCTGATGCCTATGGCAGTAACCTATATGCAGATTGTCGGTGGTTTCGGTTTCTTTCAGGCTATCAGCTTTACTGTTTCAGCTGTGTTGCGTGCGGCCAACAAGCCGAATTATGCCATGCAAGTAACATGCTTGATTAATATCTTCAATATCATTGGTAACTATTCATTGATTTACGGGCATTTCGGATTTCCGGAAATGGGAATACAGGGAGCAGCCATCTCAACGTCTGTTTGCAGAGGCTTAGGCATGCTCTTTCTTTTCTTTGTCTTATTTAAGCGCTTGATTCATCGGATGCCTTTGGCCTATTTCCGGCCGTTTCCTTTTGATAAGCTCCGGGATGTCCTGAAAGTAGGAATGCCTTCGGCTGCCGAACAGATTTCTTACGATGCGGCTCAGGTTTGTGTGGTCTATTTTATCAATATGTTAGGGAATGAAGTATTGACCGCCCGGGTTTATATCATGAATATTGTGATTATCGGTTATATATTCTCTTTGGCCATGGCCAGTGCGACTTCCGTTTGTACCGGTAATCTGGTAGGAGCCGGCAAGAAACAAGCAGCATATATCCTAAGTTGGTATGCTTGGAAACGTTCGTTGATGATCACCTTTGTAGCTAGTATGGGTGTTTATTTATGTGGTCGTTTTCTATTGGGATGTTTTACCGAGAATGAATCGATTATCAAGATAGCCATGAGCGCATTGCTGATCGATGTATTCCTGGAACACGGGCGGGCTACGGTATTGATGTTCCTTTTCTGCCTTCGTTCAGTAGGCGATGTCGTTGTTCCGGTCCTGATAGAAATTGTCTGCATGTGGGTTTTTGCTGTTTCTTTCGGTTATTTCATGGGTATTGCTTTAGGCTTGGGCCTTGCTGGTATCTGGGTCGGCTTGGCTTTGGATGAAAGTTCACGCGGAGTTGTCCTGGCTCTTCGTTGGCGTACACAGAAATGGAAACAACGGAACTTGATTCGATAACCAGATTTTCTAAAAGGAATTTTAAGAGGAAATGATTGTGTTTGGTACTAATTTTAGTATCTTTGTGAAAATACGAATTGGATGGGATCAAAAGAAAAACTGGTTGAACGATTCAAGAAGTTGCCTAAAGATTTTACATTTGAAGAAACTTTAGTATTGCTTCGTATCTTTGGGTATGAGAAACATAATAAAGGAGCAACATCTGGTTCTCGCATTCGCTTTAAGAATGAAGAAACAGGTCAATTTATAGATATACATCGTCCTCATCCAGGAAGTATTATGAAGCATTGGATGATGAAGGCGATTTATCAGCATTTATTAGATCGGGGATTATTAAAATAGCAGTTATGGATTATTTGGAATATAAAGGATATAAAGGTACTGTCGAATACAGTAAAGAAGATAATTGCCTTTTTGGAAAAGTGATAGGCATGTCTCAAGATGTAATCCTTTATGAAGGACAAACGTTAGATGAATTGCGTAGTGACTTTGAGGCAGGTATAGATGATTATATTGCCGGGTGTATTGCTGAAGGAGTAGAACCCAGGAAACCATTTAGTGGGCGTCTTAATCTCCGTATGCCTTCTGAATTACATGCGCGAGTTGCCAGTTTGGCTAATAGTACAGGTACGACCATCAACGATTTTATTAATAAAGCGATTATCCATGAGCTGGATCATCATTGTGCTACCTCTTGAAATGTGACTCTATTAAATATTAATTAGAGTTAAATATAAGGAAGCGGGTGAACATCTGACCCGCTTTTCCCGTCTATATAGGTAAATGAAATTTGATAATACAAATAGAAGAGAGAATATGAAAAAGTTTTTTATGTTTGCTTTGATGATTCCGGCTTTTATCGGATCATTGGTTGCATGTTCAAATGCCAAAATGACGGCTCAGCAATTGGAAGGAAAGTGGAATATTGTAGAAGTAAAAGGTGAAAAGGTAACAGCAGAAAATACACCTTTCATGGAGTTTGACATGAAGGAAAACAAATTGCATGGTAATGCAGGATGTAATATCTTCAACACCGCTGTAACGGTGGATGAAAAAGATGCTTCGGCTCTTTCCATCGCTCAGGGAATAACTACGATGATGGCCTGCCCGGATATGGATACAGAGACAAAGATTCTGCAGTCTTTTGAATCAGTAAAAGGTGTTAAAGCCGGTGCAAATGCCAACGAGGCTCAGTTGGTGGATGGCGAAGGAAACGTGGTGTTCTTGTTGCAAAAGTAAGGACGTAGTAATAGTCTGTATCAAAATATAAAGATAAAACACAGAGGCACAAAGCCACAGAGGGAATTTATTTAGGTATAAATGAAATAAAAAACTCTGTATCTTGGTGCCTCTGTGTTTAAATCCATTTTATAAGGCATGTTTATTTATTCGTCATAATCCGGATATAATAAGTATTTCTGACGCATTTCTTTATATTGGTCCAGCTCTTCTTGCCAAGAAGCCTTTATTTCCTCTTCTGTAAGTCCGTCGATGATTTGCTGACGGAGTTTATCGGTTCCTGCCAACAGGTCAAACCACTTGGCCCGTGAGAAGAAAAAGTCGGTATTCTTTCCTGTCTTCTGGTAAAAATCCAAGACGAAACGCAGTGTCAAACCTCCTTCAAAAGGATATTCCTGTAGGTTGATTCCATAGCAGAGCTTGTCTTTCTGTAACGGGTTGGTATCAAAGCCTGGCAGTGAAACAGGTGTGAACGTATAGTCTCCATATTTCTCATCCGGATAACCGATCATTTGAAAAGGATGATAGGTGCCGCGCCCGATACTGAATGGTGTTGCTTCGAAGAAACAGAGTGACGGATAAAGCCGGATCGCCTGATCGTTGGGTAAGTTGGGCGAAGGTTTGATCGGTAACCAGTACGGATCACCATGTTTCCAGTTTTCGACCTTGACGATATGTAGGTTACAGGATTTCTTTCCGGTCTTCAACCAACCTTCTTCGTTGATCATCCAGGCCAATTCGCCAACAGTCAGGCCATGTAATAAAGGAATCGGGTCAACTCCAACAAACGATTTGAATTTATCTTGCCGGATCGGTCCATCCACAAAGTCATTCGGATTCGGACGATCTAACACGATAAACTGTTTCTTGTTTTCTGCGCATGATTCCATCACATAATGCATCGTACTGATATACGTATAGAAGCGGGTTCCTACATCTTGTATATCAAAAACGACGACATCTATATCTTTCAGCTGCGAGGCTGTCGGACTTTTATGCTTTCCGTAGATTGAAACGATAGGAATACCCGTTTTAATATCTTTACTATCCTTTACCTTCTCTCCGGCATCAGCCGTTCCTCTGAAGCCATGCTCGGGAGCAAACACACATCTGACATCGATTCCGCGTTCGAGCAAGACATCCAGTAAATGCTGTTGCTGTTCGCCCAGACAAGAAGTCTGATTAACCACCAGTCCGACTCGCTTATCTTTCAGAAGCCGTGTTACTACTTCTATTCGCTCAGCGCCGACTTTAAGCTGGGTACTGCCTTGGGCTGAACAAAAAACTGGGGTATTCCATAAAAGAATAATCAAACATATAACCATTCGTATTCTTTCCATATCCGTTTTTAGATTAATTCCTGTTATGGCAAAGATAAATAATTTTGTTTATCTGTTTCTATTTTATAGGCAGATAGTCTGGAAGAATCAATTGAAATTATATGATAAACTAATTGTTTGACATATGTCGAAAAGCTTTACTACTACTGTCAAAAAGCTTTAGCACATATATGGAAAAGCTTTACGACATTTGTCAAAAATATAAATTCTCGTTATTTTTTGCCTTTGAGTTCATATGAATACATCGATAGACCTGTGGATCAGTGATTGGAAAATATCTGAAAAGAATGAAGCCTTTGTATAATTTTTTTTACATTTGCCTTGAAAATAATATAAAATGAAAGACAAAGACTTTGCAAAGGTATATGAGCGGAATTATAAACGTTCGTTTCTGTTTGCCAAATCGTATGTACACGATGATTTGGTAGCAGAAGATATTGCTGCCGAATCTTTGTTCAAATATTGGCAAATCTGCAAGGAGTCGGAAGAAAATGTTTCCGAAGCGATGCTGGTCACCATACTGAAAAACAGAGCGATCGATCATTTAAGGAGAGATGCACATCGGTTAGTAGCTCTTGAAGATATGGCAGAAATGGCCGTACGGAATCTGGAAATACAAATTTCCGCATTAGAGGCTTGCGATCCGAACGAACTGTTTTCGGAAGAAATTCAGCGGATTGTTCAAGAGACCATGAATACTTTGCCTGAAAAAACACAAGAAATCTTTTTTTTAAGCCGATATGAGAATAAAACATTCAAAGAGATTGCAGAGATAGTGAATCTTAGTCCTAAAACTGTTGAATATCATATCTCTCAAGCTTTGAAAGCCTTGCGTATCGCCTTGAAAGATTATTTACCGCTGTGGCTTATCTGGTTCTATTGGTATCAGAATTGATCAGATTTCACACCCTTCACAGGAAATCGCTTATTAACAATGGAATAGACAGGTGTGTGAACCCTATTTTATTTTTTAGAAATAGTAGTATCCAGTTAGAGGAAAAGGGAAACCTGTCGTCTCATCCAATTTTTTTCTCAAAAAAATCTATTTTTGTTTAGGGATATCTTTTCGTGAATCGTTATAATAGAAAATTCGGTAAGAATATGGATGAATTGTTGATGAAATACATAAAGGGAGAAACAACACCGGAAGAAAGAGAAAAGGTGGTGCGTTGGTTGGACGAAGATCCGGAACACATGCATCAGTATCGTTCTTTACGGAAGCTTTATGATATTTCTTTGTGGAGTCCGATTGAAGAAACCCGGCAAGAGGAAAAACAAACACGGACATTCAAGCCGGTTTGGATTGAATTCTTGAAGGTGGCAGCCGTTATCCTGATTACCTTTTTAGGAACAAAAGCTTTCTTTGACGGAAAAGATGATCCGGTAAATATGCAAACCGTAATTGTTCCGGCCGGACAACGGGCTGAACTATTATTGGCCGATGGTACTAAAGTCTGGTTAAATTCTCGTTCGAAGTTAAAATTCCCGGATCGCTTTCAAAAAGACGCCCGGAAAGTAGAATTGGATGGAGAAGGATATTTTGAGGTGACCCATCAGGAAGAAGTTCCTTTTACAGTTCATACCTCCAAATATGATGTGAAAGTATTAGGTACCGAATTTAATGTAAAGGCATACAAAGATAAAGAACAGTTCGAAACCTCTTTGTTGAAAGGAAGCGTTGAGGTTTCAAATGCGAATAAATCGCAGACGATTCGTTTAAAACCGGATGAACAAGTGGTCAGTGACGGAGGTCAGTTAGTACGTTCAACCATTCAGAATAAAAACTATTTTCGTTGGAAAGAAGGATTGCTCTGTTTGGATGACGAGTCCATTGGTAGTCTGATAGAGAAGCTGGAGTTATATTACGATGTTAATATTGTAGTTCAAAGACCTTCGCTGATGAAATACCATTATTCCGGTAAATTCCGTATTCGGGATGGTGTAGAACACGTATTGAAAGTATTACAGCTAAAGCATAAATTCACCTATATAGAAGAGGAGGAACAAAATTTGATAATAATAAAATAAACAACGTGTTAAATCGAAGGCCTATGGTAAAATAAAAAAAGAAACAAAAAATTCGGAAGATGCTGCAACATCTCCCGAATCTGTAAGTCAGTGAATAATTGACTTTCCCTTAAATCAATTTAGTACTCACTTTTAACACTACAAATGTATGAAAAATATTTGTACCAGGCTGTTATTGCCTAAAATAAAAACACCTATAAAAACAAATCGAGCCATGAAATTAACCTGTGCTTTGTTACTTACCGCCTCTATGGGCGTCTTCGCGACGGGTAATGCACAAACCATGCGTGTAAATATTCAAGCTGATAATGTGTCTACCGGAAAAATTCTTTCAGAAATAGAGAAGCAGACCGATTATCTGTTTGTCTATAACAAGAAAGAAGTAGATCTGAAGAGAAAAACGAGTGTCAATGCAGTCAACAAAACAACTGCCGAAGTTCTATCAACCATCTTTGAAGGTACAGATATCATCTATGCCATCGAAGGAGAAAATATCATGTTGATGCGGAAAGAGCAAAACTTGGCTGTTGTACCGGATGCTGTTCAGCAGGATAACAAAATTACAGGAACCGTATTAGATCCAACCGGTATGCCTGTTATTGGAGCTAATATTATGGTAAAAGGGACTACCAACGGAACCATTACAGATATGGATGGAAAGTTTTCTTTAGAAGTAGGAAAGGGGGCTATACTAGTTGTCTCTTATATAGGATTTGCTAGTCAGGAAATTCAAGTAGGAAATCAGGCGCAGTTATCCATTACACTCCGTGAAGATGTTGAAGCCTTGGATGAAGTAGTAGTAGTAGGTTATGGTACAGCTAAAAAAAGTGATTTGGCAGGCTCTGTTGTTCGTGCAGATCTGAGCGTTTTACAAGAGTCTCCAAACGTAAGTTTAGGTCAAGCTCTTCAGGGGACAATTCCTGGATTGAACGTGGGTGCAGTTTCTCAAGCGGGAAAGGATCCGGAAATGTCTATCCGTGGGCGTACATCCATTAGTGGTTCTAATAGTCCATTGATAGTATTGGATGGTATCATTTTCCGAGGGAGCATGGTGGATATCAATATGAGTGATGTAGAATCTATAGATGTATTGAAGGATGCTAGTGCGGCTGCTATTTATGGATCAGAGGCAAGTAATGGTGTTATTTTGATTACCTCTAAGCAAGGAAAGGTGATGACTAAGCCAACCATAGAATATAGTGGTTCTTATTCTTTTCAATCTCCAACAAATACCGATATGGTGCCGGAAGATCGGGATGGTTTTTTACGTAAAATAGCAGATCGTTATTTAGATGAAAGCAGAATAGGGGATGATATGTTACAAATGAATCCTGATTGGGATGTTACTAAACATTTTGCAGATGCAAACACATTGAATGGCTATTTGAATGGTATTAGTACGGATTGGTGGGATTTATTGACTGTGGGAAATCCTTATATCCAAAACCATAACTTGAGTGTGCGAGGAAAAAGTGAGTTGAGTAGTTATTATTTTTCAATGGGATATACTGATCAGCAAAATTTGGTTATTAATGATACTTATAGTCGTTATAATATTCGAGTTAATTTGGATACCAAAATAACTAAATGGATGAAAATAGGTACACAATCTTTTTTCACGGTCAGTGATTATTCTGGAGTCTCTCCTGACTTAAATACAGTTTTAACTATACCTCCTATTGTTGCTCCTTATGATGCAGAAGGAAATATGATAAAACAGCCGTATAAAAGTTCATATAATCCTCTACAAGCACTGGAACAGGATGATGTTGATAAGCGATATAATTTATTTGCAAACTTTTATGTGGATATTGATTTCCCTTTTTTGAAAGGATTAAATTATCGTTTAAATTTTTCTCAGAATCTGATTGAAAATAAACAATTTAAATTTAATGAGTGGGGATCTAATTTTACGGGTTCTGCTTCTAAAATGAATTCAAGTAGTTATAATTATACGGTTGATAATATTTTAACGTACAAGAATACATTTGGAAAACATGCAGTAAATGCGACTTTTGTGTATGGTCTTGAAAAACGACAATATGAATCCACAACAGCAGGTGCTACGAATTTTACGAATTTAGCTTTAGGTTATAACAAGTTGGATGCAGGTCAGGCCGATTTGCAGACTGCTAAATCTTCTGCTTGGGAAGAATCTAGTTTGTATACTATGTTGAGAGCTAGTTATACGTATGCGGATAAATATATTTTTACGGGAACTGTGCGTCGGGATGGTTTTTCTGGGTTTGGAGCCAATCATAAATACGGTGTGTTCCCATCCGGTGCTTTTGCTTGGCGTATCAGTGAAGAAGATTTTTTCAAAGAGAAAGTAGATTGGGTAGAAAATTTGAAACTTCGTTTGTCTTATGGGCAAAATGGTAATCGAACTGTAGAGCGCTATCAAACGTTGGCAAAAATGGGGGCTCAGACAGGGTATCTTTTTGGCGATGGAAGTAGTGCAGAGCAGATGCAGTGGATTTCTTCTTTAGCAAATGCAGATCTAAAATGGGAAACTACAAATACATTTAACGTCGCTCTTGATTTTGGTGCGTTTAATAGCCGTCTTTTTGGAACATTAGAATATTATCGTTCCCAAACGAATAATTTACTGTATAATATTACTATTCCAGAAATGAATGGTTTAGGGAGTATACCTACGAATATTGGTAAATTAGCCAATAAAGGTTTTGAAATGACAATTACTGGTGTACCTGTACAAACGAAAGATTTCAGTTGGGATGTTACATTTAATTTTTCTCGGAATCGTAATGAAGTAAAAAGTATTTTAGGACTAGATAATGATGGTGATGGCCGTGAAGATGATTTAGTAGCTAATAAAATATTTATGGGACATCCTTATGGTGTTTGTTATGACTATAATATCATAGGTATGTGGCAATTGTCAGACTATCATGCCGGAAATATTCCGACAGGTTTTACTTATGGAACTTATAAAGTAGAAGATGTGAACGGAGATGGGCGATACACAGCTGATGCTGATCGAAAAATCTTAGGCTATACTGATCCTGCTTATCGTTTTAGTATTCAGAATGCTTTTCATTATAAGAATTGGGAATTGAAATTTATGATTAATTCAATTCAAGGAGGAAAGGATTATTATTATGGACAACCTGCAGCAAGTTTTGGTTTAAATAATCCAGATAATATTTATCAAAATAATTCTTTTAAGTTCGATTATTGGACACCAGAGAATCCTAATGCGCGTTATCGACAGATTGGTTATTTTCCACAGGTATTGGGTGGTCCAGGTTTCTCGCCTTATATTCAAAGGAATTTTGTGCGTTTGCAAGATGTAACTCTTTCGTATAATGTGCCTGCTGCGTTCTTGAAAAAATTCCATGTGAACAGATTGAAACTTTATGTGACAGGGAAGAATTTATTGACTTTTACAAATTGGGATGGTTGGGATCCGGAAACCGGTACAGGATTGGATACTAGCGCTTATCCTGTTATGAAGAGCTATTCTATAGGGTTGAATGTTGAATTTTAATAGTTGAATTATATGAAATCAATTAAATATAAAATAGGTATTTGGGCATCGGCTTTATTGCTTGTCGGTTGTGATGATTTTTTGGAAGAAAAGCCATTAGATTTTTATTCTCCTGAAAATTCAATGATTACTACAGAACATTTTCAATCATCATTGAACTTTCTTTATAATAGAGTGAGAAGGCAAGTATGGGAAATTGATCCAGATACAAGATTTGCATTTTATTATGCAACAGATTTTGCTCACAATAGTACGGATTATTATAAACCGGCTAAATTAAATGATTATCGAGCAACAATGGTTCCTACATTTAGTGTTCCATTGAATGTTTGGAATGAATCGTATGATATAATTTCTAATGCTAATGTTATTTTGAATCGTCTAGAATTAACGGATCAAGTTAACGACGATAATAAGGCGATAATAGGAGGCGAAGCTAAATTTTTCAGAGCTTATGCATATCGTATGTTAGCTCATTTATTTGGGGGAGTTCCGATTGTGTTAGAAGAAATATCTACCCCACGTAGAGATTACGTTCGGGCTACTCGTGAAGAAGTTTATAAGCAAATTAAGCAGGATTTGGAAGATGCTATTCAAGTACTTCCAAATATTGAAGCGGTAAGAGATGGTAAAGTTAGTAAACAGTTAGCTCAGCATTATCTATCTGAGATAAATATTTGTTTAGGGCTCTATGATGAAGCAATTGCTGTATCTTCTGAAGTAATTAATCATCCTGAATTACATTTAATGACTGAACGTTTTGGGTCAAGGATGACAGAAGAGGGAGATGTTTATTGGGATTTATTTAGGCTTGATAATCAAAATAGAAGTAGTGGAAATAAAGAAGGACTTTGGGTTTTGCAATACGATTATCTAAATCCAGCGTCTCCCAATTACAATATGCCGTGGGCTTTAAATCCTTTCTATGAAAACATAGCAATAACGGTTAAAGATCAATCAGGCAAGGATGTAACAACAACTGCTTTTGCTGGAGTAACAGATGTTAAAGGAGGAAGAAGTGTTGGATGGATTCAGCCAACAAAACACTTTTTTGAAGAAATTTGGGAAAAGGGATCTGATAATGATATTAGAAATTCTTCATATAATATCATTAGAGATGTTAAAATAGATAATCCTGAGTCTCCTGCTGCTGGTAAGTGGTTTGTGAAAGATGGCTATTATAAACAAGCAGATTCTATTAGGCAATGGTATCCTATCATTACGAAAGTCGCAAGGGTTGGAAATTTCCCAGAAGAATTATGGAAAAAGGATACAGATGGAAATCCGTTAATGACTATGTTCGGTGAGCATTTGGTTTTGAGTGGAGCTAATTGTACTTATAAGGATGAGTACTTAGTTCGTTTGGCTGAGACCTATTTACTAAGGGCAGAAGCTTATATCTTAAAAGGAGATAAAGCTAAAGCGGCTAATGATATTAATGTGATACGATCTCGAGCACATGCAGAACCTGCACAAGCTGAAGAAATTGATATGGATTATCTGTTGGACGAACGACTAAGAGAGCTTTATGCGGAAGAAATGCGTATGTTGACATTGTGCCGTATGGGTAAATTAGTAGAACGTAATCGGATGTATAATCCTGCGACAGGTAAAACGATTGACGATTACCATAATCTTTGGCCTATTCCATTTAATGAAATAGAAAGAAATACTGAGGCTGTTATTGAACAAAACCCGGGTTATTAATTTATAGAAATGACTATGTGGAAATAATATGCTACGTCGAAATTTATAAATAATAACTAAAAATGAATGAGCCATATAGAACGCTTCTCTAGAAGTGGGGTGTATGGCTCTTTTTGTAACAATAGACAAGTTTGGTTTCTAATGATTTGTGTTTAATGTACTTTTTTATTTTTAGAAAAGTCATCTGTATATCATTAATATAAGTATTTATGAGAAAATTATTGATATGTTTTTTTTGTTGAAATATATCTCTTTAATTAATTCCTGGGGGGTACAATATGCTTTAAATTGGGAGAAATTTTTGTTTAGGCACGATTTGGTATGTGACAAAGTTCCTGATAATTACTTTAATGCTCCTTTTTGGGGAAATGGTTTGTTGGGAGCTATGTTATACCAACCAACAGGGAATTTATTACGTTTGGATGTAGGTAGTAATGAAGTTGTAGAGCATCGAAACTCAGAGGCCCGAAGTATTGTGGATAATGGGCGTTTACCTATTGGCTATTTTGAACTCGCTTCAAATTATGAAATTAATTCGATGACTGGCCGATTAGATATTTATAACGCAGAGGGGAATTTTGAATTGTCAATGTATAAACAGCAAGCAGCACAATTATCTATAAAGGTACTTCGTCAGGTTGATTTAATTGTCGTGGATTTAAAACCGACGAAAGGTTTAAATACTTATTGGATATATCGTCCAATGCCTGCAGTGGTCCCTAGAAAAGAACCAATTGTTGGAGAAAATTATTTGAATCCTCCTCCTGATCTAATGAAATATAAAGATATACAGGTGTGTATCCAAAAAAGAACCTCAGGAGGCGATTATATAACAGCATGGAAAGAAATACAATTGGCTGATGGAGTTAAAAGGCTTTTGATCTCAATAAAAGATAGTTATCCTGGGAATACGAATTTGGATGAATTGCTTAGTTTAATTCATAAATATAGTGATGCAAAGGTTTATTCCCAAGCTTTACAAGAACATCGTTCATGGTGGCATGCTTATTATTCTAGGAGTTTTTTATCAATACCACATCCCCAAATGGAGTCTTTGTATTGGGGATTACAATATAAATTAGCTTCTATGATGAGAAAAAATGCTCCGATATGTGATTTGATGGGCCCTTGGTATAAGTCAACTAGTTGGCCTGGAGTTTGGATGAATCTAAATACACAGATGTTATTTAGCTCTTTGCATATATCTAATCAATTGGATTTAGCATCTACATTATCTGATTATATTTTCAGTAAGGAACAAGATTTAATTAATAGTGTCCCTGTTGAATTTCGTCATAATTCAGCAGGGCTTGTTAGGTGTACAGGCAGAGATCAAATCGATTCTGTATATGTTTGGCCAAATGCTGAATATCCAGAACGTTCAAACTTAATATATTTAATGTATTATATGTGGGAACATTATCGAATGAGTATGGATGATGTTTATTTGAAAGAAAAATATTACCCATTGTTAAAGAGAGCTGTTAATTTTTTATTGAATGTTTTGGAAAAAGATGAGAAAGGTTTTCTCCATACTCCTAAGTCACATTCTCCAGAATCTACAAATGGAAGAGATACAAATTATGATCTTTCTTCTTTGCGTTGGGGATGTCAAACGTTGTTATCTATAACGAAGCGACTACATTTAAAAGATGAACAAAAAAGACAATGGGAATATACTTTAAAGAATTTAGTAGACTATCCTGTAGACGTAAATGGATATATGACAGCTGCAGGACATTCCGCTCCTTTATTGCATCGGCATTGGTGTCACCTTTTTCAAATTTATCCATATTATTTGATTAACTATGATCAGCCCCAAAATCACGATGTTATATTGCGCTCTTTAAGATATTGGGGAGATCCTAAAATTCCTAATACATGGACTCAAGCTGTAATTAGCTCTATGTATTCTTCAATGAGGATGCCAGATGAAGCATTAAAACATATGAATCTAGCATTAGCAACTACAAATTTGTCTAGTAACTTTATGCATTCGGAAGGAGGGAACCCTTGCTCTGAAACTTATGGTGGATTAACTCGTATGTTGTTAGATATGCTAATTCAAAGTTGGGGTGGTAAGATTAGAATATTTCCGGGTGTAAGTAGAGACTGGAAAGAATCTGTTTTTTGTCAATTACGGGCAGAAGGTGGTTTTTTGGTTTCAGCAAAACGAGAGGAGGGTACGACTGATTGGATTGAAGTGGAAAGTTTGTCTGGAGAGCCTTGCCTTGTGGAACATGGGTTTACAAAGCCTTTTCAGATTGAGGGGTGTAAATATAAGAAAATAAATAAGCAGCTCATTCGATTATTTTTAAAAAAAGGGGACAAGGCTTTTTTATATGTAGGGAAAAAAGAAGACAAAAAGGTTAATCCTATAATAGTAAAAAATGATATTTATAACTTTTATGGTTGGCCTGATAGACGTATTGTTAAATAAAATGTTATTATTATGAGATATTTATATTTGTTACTTATTGTTTTTATTATCTCTTGTAACGAACAAGAAAAAGAGGGGGATTGTGTGAAATTGTGGTATGATGCTCCGGCAGCTAATTGGAATGAAGCCTTGCCATTGGGCAATGGCCGATTGGGAGCCATGGTGTTCGGTGATCCTCAGAAAGAACATTTACAGTTGAATGAAAATACGCTTTATAGTGGCGAACCTTCTACGACCTTTACCGATGTTCGTATCACTCCTGAGATGAAAGAGCGTGTGATCCGTCTGCTGAAAAACGGAGCGTATAAACAAGCTTCTGATTTGGTCTGCAAACATTGGTTGGGACGTTTACATCAGTATTATCAGCCTTTGGGCGACTTGTATTTGACGGATCATAGGGAAGGTGAAGTTACCCATTATCAACGGGAACTTGTCTTATCGGATGCGATTAACCGGACAACTTATCAAGTGGGGGATGTCCGATATGAACGCGAAGTATTTGCTTCTCATCCGGATGATCTGATTATTATTCATGTCAAGAGCGACAAGGCGGATGGAATTGATGTCTCTTTGAACTTGTCGTCTGTCCATCCAACAGCAAAAGGATCGGAAGAAGAAGGAAAACTGGTGTTGAAAGGCCAAGCTCCGGGTTATGTAGAGCGAAGAACGTTCGAGCAGATGGAAAGCTGGGGCGACCAGTATAAACATCCGGAATTATATGATTCGGACGGGAAGCGGAAGTTTAACAAGCGGGTATTGTATGGAGATGAGATAGATGGGAAAGGCATGTTCTTTGAGGCACAAGTAAAACCCGTTTGTCCGGATGGAAAAATTGAAATTACGGATCAGGGAATCCGGGTAAGCCAGACGCAGGAAGTTTATTTCTTATTGAGTATGGCAACGAGCTTTAATGGATTTGACAAGAGCCCGAGTCGGGAAGGAGTTGATCCGGCTCAGAAAGCGGCTGAAAAGATTGACCGGGCGTTGGCTTTTGATTATGAGACGCTGAAAAGAAGACATACAGCCGATTTTCGTTCTTTATTCGATCGGGTAAGTTTAGAATTGGTGTCTTCTCCGGAACAGAAGGCTTTGCCAACTGATCAGCGTATCGATCGATTTGCCGATCAGAGTGATCCGGATTTGGCGGCAACCCTGTTTCAGTATGGCCGTTATCTGATGATCTCCGGTTCACGACCGGGCGGACAACCGTTGAATCTTCAGGGAATGTGGAATAAAGATACCATTCCAGCCTGGAATTGCGGATATACGATCAATATTAATACCGAAATGAATTATTGGCCGGCTGAACTGACCAATCTTTCGGAGTGCCATGAACCTTTGTTCCGGATGATATCAGAGATGGCGGTTTCTGGCAAACGGACAGCTTCAGAAATGTATGGTATGCGAGGTTGGGTAGGACATCATAATACTTCTATTTGGAGAGAGACAATGCCGAATGATAATGTTCCGACTGCTTCGTTCTGGCCGATGGTACAAGGATGGCTGACTAGTCATTTATGGGAACACTATCAGTTTACGCAAGATGAACAGTTCTTGCGTGATACGGCCTATCCGTTGATGAAAGGTGCTGCCGAATTCTTTGCTGATTGGTTAGTGGAAGATGAAAACGGACATTGGGTAACGCCTGCCGGTATTTCTCCGGAAAATTGGTTTGTCTCGCCGAAAGGAGAACAAACGGGTATCAGTATGGGACCGACAATGGATATGGCAATTATCCGGGAAAACTTTACCCGTACGTTGGCCGTGGCTCAGCAATTAGGCGTAGATCCGGATTTGCAGAAAGAACTGCAGCATAAACTGGAACGGTTACTTCCTTACCAGATCGGAGCGCAAGGTCAGTTACAGGAATGGATGTTTGATTTTCAGGAGACAGATCCGAAACACCGGCATTTGTCTCATTTGTATGGATTCCATCCGGGAGATCAGATCACGACTGATACGCCTGAACTGTTCAATGCGGTGAAAAAGACGTTAGAAATACGTGGTGATGAAGCAACTGGTTGGTCGATGGGTTGGAAGATCAATATGTGGGCGCGCATGCTGGACGGCAATCATGCCTATCGGATTATATCCAACTTATTTAATCCGGTAGGATTTGGTTCCGGAAGAAAAGGCGGCGGACTTTATAAAAGTATGTTGGATGCGTGTCCTCCTTTCCAGATAGATGGTAACTTTGGGTATACGGCAGGAATCGCGGAAATGTTATTGCAAAGCCATGCGGGATATTTGCATTTATTGCCTGCTTTACCCGATGTATGGCCTGAGGGAACGGTGAGTGGTTTGAAGGCTCGGGGTAACTTCGAGGTGGATATGACATGGAAAGAAGGTACTTTGCAAAAGGCTGCCGTACGTTCTTTAGCTGGAAAAATGTGTAAGATCCGTACGGCTTCGCCCATTACGATCGTAAGAGGAAATACCGAGATTGCCCGAAGTGGAGAACGTCAGCGCAATCAGATCTATTCTTATTATGAAGTGGAATTTCCTACAGAGGTAAATGAAACGTATCAAGTATGCATCGTAAAATAGATAAATTTATGAATAAACGCTTATTATTGGGTTCGCTGGCTGCATTGGGCGCTTTGTCTTCGGTGACAGCGACGGAAAAGAAGCCGAATATTATTTTTATTTTGGCCGATGATTTGGGTATAGGTGATGTCTCTACGTATAATCCCGGAGGCAAGATCCGGACAAGTCATTTGGACCAGATGGCTTCTGAAGGAGTTTGTTTTACAGACGCCCATTCGAGCTCTTCTGTCAGTACGCCCACTCGCTATGGTATTTTGACCGGACGTTATAACTGGCGTTCGACGTTGAAGGAAGGAGTTCTGTTTGGGTATGACAAGCCTTTTATCAAGCCGGATCGTTCGACCATAGCGACTGTTCTGAAAAGAAGTGGTTATACAACTGCCTGCATCGGCAAATGGCATTTGGGCTGGAACTGGCATAATATGGAAGCCGGCAAGGACCAGATTGATTTTTCCAAGCCGATTACCGGTGGACCGACCGAAAGAGGCTTTGATTATTTCTATGGTATTATTGGTTCGCTGGATATGGATCCATACGTGTATGTGGAAAATAATCAACCTACGGCCTTGCCGGATCGGGTGACGGAAGATAAAGGTTTACGTTTCTGGCGAAAAGGACCGACGGCTTCCGATTTCGATCATGAAGATTGCTTGCCGAATTTTGTCCGAAGGGCAGAAACTTATATCCAAGAACATGCCCAAGGAGAACAGCCGTTTTTCTTGTATTTGCCATTGCCAGCACCTCATACTCCTATTTTGCCTGTGAAAGAATTCCAGGGGAAATCGGGCATTGGTGCGTATGGCGATTTTGTTTTGATGGTTGATCACTTGGTCGGAAGCATCTTACAGACGGTGAAAGATGCCGGAATTGATGAGAATACTTTAATCGTGTTTACATCAGACAACGGATGCAGTCCGGCTGCTGGTATTAAGTCCATGCAACAACAAGGGCATTTGCCAAGTTATGTATATCGGGGACATAAAGCCGATTTGTTTGATGGCGGACATCGCATTCCATGTCTGGTTCGTTGGCCTGGGAATATTATACCGCATCGCGAGAATCAGACCATTTGTTTAACCGACTTCTTTGCAACGTTTGCCGATCTGACACAAACGGCGATTCGTGATTCGGAAGGTGAAGACAGTTTCTCTTTAATGCCTGTTCTGGTAAATGCCGACTATACAGAACCTATCCGGGAAGCCACTGTGCATCATTCCATCAATGGTGAGTTCAGTATCCGAAAAGGAGATTGGAAATTACTGTTGTCTGCCAGTTCGGGTGGATGGAGTGAACCGACTCCAGGCAATCGGGAAGCCTTGTCAAAGTTGCCTCGTGTACAATTGTATAATATGGCAACGGATCCGGCGGAACAGAAGAATGTACAGGCCGAATATCCGGATAAGGTAAAAGAATTGAAAGACTTACTTTTGAAGTATATCCGGGAAGGGCGTAGTACGCCGGGAAAACCACAACCCAATGATAACGGAAATGAGTGGAAACAAGTGCAAGATCTACTGAATTAAGTTGATAAATTGAACCTAAACATACGAAGTTAACGAAACTCGTTATCTTTTATATTTTTTGACAGCTGTCGTAAAGCTTTATCATATATGTCAAAAAGCTTTATCACATATATGAAAAAGCTTTACGACTATTGTCAAAAAATTAGAATACAACGAGAAAAAATTCTTATATCCGTATATAAGAATTTTATAAGAAAAATATAAGGGGTTATTATTTGCTTCTTAGTGAAACAAAACCTAGTTTTGTGAACCAGATAAAAGGAAGAACCATTCGAGAAAGTATATAATTCAAACATAAATCAGATAGATCATGAAAAATAACATTCTCTTCATCATTTTATCATTCTGCCTGCTCTCTTGCCAACATGCAGAAGATTCTACAAAGGACAGTACAATCGAAACGATTCCTGTCTTCAGCAATTATACGACGAAACTTCCTTTCTCAGCTTTTGTTGATACCATCGAATTGATTCCGCTCGAAACAACAGAAGATAACTTAATCGGAGAAATTACACGAGTCATTTTTAATAACGGTAAGTACTATATCCGATCAACGAACAGTATGCAAAACCCCAAACTTTTTGTTTTCAATGAAAACGGAAAATATCTCCAAAAAATAAGTAAACAAGGAGTTGGACCAGGAGAATATCTCGATTTCGAAGACTTTACCATTGACAGCAATAATCATATCGTCCTTGCAGATTATCAACAATTAATACATTTTGATCCAGAAGGTAAATTTCTGTATACTACCAAAAGTGAATTTCCTCGGACTGAAGGTAATTTTGCATTATTTGAAATACTACCTACAAAAGATTATGCCTATTTGGGAATTCCTCTTTTTCCTCAAAAGCACCTACTTGTAAAAGTAAATGACGACGGTAGTAAACTGGATTTCTTTTTTGATCCAGGTGAAAAAGAAATCTTAAAATCTCAGTTTCTAAAAACATGGCGCGGTCTTGTTCCCACTGACAGTTGTTACTACTTAATCTATTCATTTTGTGATACCATTTATTCAATTTCTTCGGACATGAAGAAGATTGCTAGTTCCTATTACATCGATTATACTCCTAAAAAACTTCCGGATATACCGGTTGATCCGAAAGATGACTGCCTGAGTTGGGAGAAAAAACTCAATCGTTTGGATGACTATTTGATAACCTCTTCTATCGGAGTCGGTGATGACTTTCTTTATATAGGGATCACCGATAAAGCTTATAAAGGTTATTTATCCCTCTATTCAAAGCGGTCAAAGAAAATACTAACTGCTAAAAAGCTTGTAGATGATATGTATCTTCAAGGAAATGTAATACCTGTTACAGCCAAGCGTATTCCGCATAATATGGATGGGAACGATATTATTTGGGAAGTCGAGCCAAGCATCTTGTTGGATGGTTATCAGCAATTATCCACAGCGGAACAGGAGGTGTTAAAGCAGAAGTATCCTGCATGGTATAAAGTCTGTTCGTCTTTGAAAGAAGATGATAATCCTGTACTATTGCGAATCAAAGTAAAAGATTTTTGAAAGGATGGAGTCCAAACAGAAAATAGTCAGATAACCGAATCTTTTTCGGAACATGTATTTGGCTGGTTGTTGGAAAAGTGATAAATTGCGGCAACTTTCTGTCGGGATGTTGACAGAGAGAATTAGAAAAACACATTCTAATTACTATTAACGGAAACACTTATATGGAAAACGGAAAAAAGAAAGGAATGACTCGCCGGGAGTTTCTCGGCTTTTCAGCATTAGGTTTGGCGGGATTGACCATCTTGCCGAGTTGGAGTATGAATGGAGTCCGCATCGCTCCGAGTGGTCGGGTGGTATTGGGTTTCATTGGTTTAGGACAGCAAGGCTTAAGTGACTTTGGCGGATTTGCCCAATGTCCGGGAGTACAGGTTGCCGCCGGCTGTGATGTCGATTCCATTAAACGGGAACGTTTTGTTCGTCGTATCACCAAATGGCAGGCTGATAACGGAATGTCGCAACGGTGTGATCAGTATGAATTTTATGAAGAAATGCTCGAACGCAAGGATATTGATGCCATCGAGATTGCTACACCCGATCATTGGCATGCTTTGTGTACCATTCATAGTTGCCAGTCGGGAAAAGATGTATATTGCCAGAAACCTTTGGCTTATACGATTACAGAAGGACTGGCGATGGTGAAGGCTGTTCGTGAGAATAAACGGGTTCTTCAGGTTGGTAGCCAGCAGCGTTCGGATAAGGAATTCCAGCAAGCCATAGCTTTGGTACAGCAAGGTGCGATTGGTCATATTGAAAAGATTTATGCCCGGGTAGGCGAACCTCCCAAACCTTTTGATTTGCCGGAACAGCCGGTTCCCAATAACTTAAACTTCAATCAATGGATGGGACCGTTGAATGATCCGAAGATTCATTATCATCCGGATTTATGTCCTCCTGTCTCTTTGGATCCGGAAAAGAACGAACAGTTGTGGGGCGCTTGGCGTTGGTATCGCGAGACCGGAAACGGTTATACATCCGACTGGGGTGCTCACATGTTTGATATTGCCCAGGCTGCCATTGGTATGGATGGTTCGGGACCGGTAGAATTTATCCCGAAAGGATACAATGGAACGAAATATGCAACCATGAAGTATGCCAACGGCATTGTGATGACCGAACAGCCGTATCGGGAAGACAATCCGAATGCACAGGGTATTCAGTTCATCGGTGATAAAGGTTGGATTAAGGTAGCACGTGGTTATATTGAATGTTCGGATCCGTCCTTGTTGGAGAAGAAGGAAACGAAGATCGGAAAAGGCCAGTATGAAACCAGCGCGCCGCACATGCAGAACTTTATTGATTGTGTCCGTTCGCGTGAGAATCCGATTGCCCCGGTTGAAGTGGGTTGCAGTACCAATACACTCTGTTGCCTGACGAATATAGCCCTCGAGTTAGGTCGTCCGGTGAAATGGAATCCGGCTACATTGAGTTTTGTCAATGACAAGGAAGCCGCTGCCCATCGTTTGTATTGGTATCAGTACCGGAATCCGTATTCTTTACCGGATTGGTATTAATATACTGATAACAGACAAGCTGGCAAGGTTTGAAAGAACAATCGTATCAAGCCTTGTCAGCTCGTTTCTCACCCTTTGCTGCCTTGCACAAATTTAATTGAACAGATCAGAAACCCTATCATGAAAACAAAAAAGGACTGTCGGCTTATTTTGGATATGCAGCATAACTTTATGATGGCAGCCCGAGAAGCCGGATATACGATGGAACAATATCGGAATGATCCGAAAATAATAGCCGATACTTTTATTCGTGCAGTAGAGAAGTACCAGTATGACGGTATTACGGTGGATATTGATACCGTGACATTGGCTGGAGCTTGTGGTGTGCCTGTTGATTTCCCTAATGACGAACCGGCACGTTCGCATGAAGGTCTGTTGGATAGTTTGATGGATGTGGAACAATTAAAACCACTCCGGATACAAACATATAAATATGTGGATATCTGGTGTGAGGCAGTACATCTGTTAAAGCAACATTTCCAACAAGAGATCTTTATCCGGGGGAATTGTGATCAGGCTCCGTTTTCGTTGGCAACCATGTTGAGAGGAACAGAAAACCTGATGTTGGATTTATGTCTGGAACCTCAGGAACGTGTTTTTGCTTTACTGGATTATTGTCTGGAAGCGACGACTCAGTTCGTTTCTCTCATGAAAGAAGCTGGAGCCGATATGATTTCCAATGGAGATAGTCCGGCTGGTCCTTCCATGATGTCTCCTGAGATGTATCAGACATTTGCTTTACCTTATGAGAAGAAAGTATGCGACTGGTCTCATCAACAGGGATTACCTTATCTGTTGCATATTTGTGGAAATACAGATATTATATTGGATGATATGATTTCGGTAGGAGCGGATGTCTTGGAACTGGATTACCTGACCAATACGCTGGTAGCAGAGAATAAGATGCGTGATCGGGTAGCCTTTGCCGGGAATATAGATCCGTCGGGCGTTCTGGCTTTGGGAACACCTGCTTTAGTGGTAGAGAAAACGGAAGAATTACTTCGTATTTTCCAAGACAATCCACGGTTTATCTTGAATGCAGGTTGTGCCATTCCACCAACGACACCTGCTGAAAATTTGGAAACGATGATACGGGTTGCGAGGGATTTCACTAACGTATGATGTTTAGATTAATTAGGAAAATCCTCCAAGCCAACTATTCCTAGAATAAGTTGAGTTTGGAGGATTTAATTTATAAGTATAAGATTATTTAAATCTTCGGCAATTCCCACGGAGCACGATACTGTTTGCATAAGTAAGCGTCGGCTTTACTGTCGTGGAAACTCTTTCCATCCCAGCTTAATTTCTTACCTGTCCGATAGGCAATGTTACCTAATTGAGAGAATTTGGCGATGTGTGCTCCAATCTCGATACTGGCATTGCAGTTACGGTTCCGGCTTTTGATACACTCCAAGTGATTCTTGACATGCAGATTCAGGCCACCTTCGCCATATGCTTTCTTCAGTGGAACAGCTTCCATGCGGGCTTGTCCGTTTACTTTTTCCGGAATGACTTCCCAGCCGCCACGATCAACTACCAATGTTCCGTTTTCTCCTACGAAACCCAATCCGTGATTACGCCCGTAAGCTCCGTCGTCGATACCTATAGCATGGTCCCACATCACTGTAAATCCGTCGAAGGTATAAATCGTCTGTAATAAATCGGGTGTTTCGCAGGCATCATCCGGATAACCGAACTTACCGCCTGATGCCATAATAGACTTCGGTGCCGTTACATTCATACCGAATAATGCATAGTCAAGCAAGTGAACACCCCAGTCGGTCATCAATCCGCCGGCATAATCCCAGAACCAACGGAAGGTAAAGTGGAAACGGTTCCGGTTAAACGGACGTTTGGGAGCCGGACCTAACCACATGTCATAATCCACTCCGGCAGGAACGGGTTCATCCGGTTTAACTGGAATAGAAGGACACCAGCCTTGATAAGAGAAAACACGTACGGTACGGATCTTTCCTAATTTACCACTGTGTACGAAAGCCATCGCATCTTGCCAGTGCGGATCGCTGCGCTGCCACTGACCAACTTGTACGACACGATTATACTTTTCGGCTGCCCGCACCATAATGTTACATTCTTCGATGCTGTTGCCCAGGGGCTTTTCACAGTACACATCTTTTCCTGCCTGGCAGGCATAGACGGCTTGCAAGCAGTGCCAGTGATCGGGCGTTCCTACGATTACGACATCTACATCTTTGTTGTCAATCACTTTTCGCCAATCCTTGTACAGATGTTTTACTTTCTTTCCTGTTATTTTTTCTGTCTCAGCAGCCCGGTTGTTCAATACATTCTCATCTATGTCGCATAAGGCTATACATTCTACTTCCGGATTCCGAAGAAATGCTTTTAAGTCTTCAAATCCCATACCGTTGCAGCCGATTAAAGCTACCTGGATTTTGTCGTTTGCTGAAATGGAGTTGGATGCTTGAATTAAAAAAGGACTGAACGTCAGTCCGGCTCCTAACAGAGAAGCCTGTTTGAGGAAATCTCTACGAGTTGTCATGGTTTATATCCGTTTTGTAAGTTAACATTCGTTTGTGACAAATATAGTGAGAATATTTAGATGTAAAAAAGGAAGTATATGTGTCTTTCAACATGCACTCGTGTTTTTGTTTTCGCATGAAACTGAAAGAAAAATATTACTTTTGTGTGAACTACTGAAAGAAGTAGTTCGTGTAAAATGAAACAGCAATAAAAACACAAAAAGAATATGGGTAATATAAAGGTAGGAGACAAGGTTCGTTTCCTGAATACGACAGGCGGAGGCGTTGTCAGAGGTTTTCAAGGGAAAGATCAGGTATTGGTAGAAGATGAAGATGGCTTTGAAGTGCCGGCTTTGATTCGGGAATGTGTAGTGGTCGGTGAAGGACCGCAAGTACATAGTTCCAACAAACCGAAGAGCAATGCCGCAGAGATGGAGAAACAGATTACAAGTACACGCCAGCAGCCGGATGAACCGGAAGAGGAAATTGAAGAAACTCCGGAAGGTGAACGGTTGAATATTTATCTGGCTTATTTGCCGACTGACCCGAAAGCGATCCAGCAGTGCGGATATGAGGCATATTTTGTGAACGACAGTAATTATTACTTGTTCTTTAACTATATGAGCCGGGAAAACAACAGTTGGATCAGTCGTTACAATGGTACAATCGAGCCGAATACGAAGATATTTCTGGAGGAGTTTGAAAAGAAAGACTTAAATGCCTTGGAACGGATCTGCGTTCAGTTGATTGCCTTCAAAAAAGATAAGTTGTATTCGTTGAAGAATGCCATTTCTGTAGAACTCCGTTTAGATACCGTGAAGTTCTATAAGTTGCATTGCTTTATGGAAAACGATTTCTTCGATGAGGATGCGATTATCTGTCCGATTGTCCGTAACGACTTGCCGGAACGGGAAATGTTGGTTTCTGCATCGGAATTACAGGAAGCCATGCAGCAGAAAGCACGAAATGATAATCAACCCAAGCATCCCAAGCAGTCTATTATCAAGAAAAAGGAAGCCAACTCTTCGATTCTGGAAGTGGATTTGCACATCGCTGAACTGCTGGATGATGTACGGGGGTTATCGAATAGTGATATGTTGAACTACCAGTTGGATAAGTTCCGGGAAGTGATGGATCAGTATGCTTCTCAGAAAGGACAGAAGATTGTATTTATTCACGGCAAAGGTGACGGTGTGTTGCGCAAGGCGATTGAAAAGGAACTGAATACACGGTATAAACAACATTATTATCAGGATGCGTCTTTCCGTGAATATGGTTTTGGAGCAACGATGGTAACCATTAAATGAATAATTGAAAATTGACAATGGACAATTTTCAATTCTCAATTATTAATTTTCAATTTAATAAGCGTGCATACAGAAATAGAACGGAAGTTTTTGGTTACGGGCGATTTCTCGGCGGATGTATATGCCAGCAAGCGGATTGTTCAGGGCTACATCTGTTCGCAGCCGGGAAAGACGGTTCGTATCCGGATTCAGGATCAGAACGGATTCCTGACGATCAAAGGTCCTTCTGACGAGAAAGGAATGAGCCGGTATGAGTTCGAACAGGCTATTCCGTTGGAAGATGCCGAACAATTGCTTCGTCTTTGTGAGCCGGGTGCGATTGATAAGGTACGCCATTTGGCTAAAGTCGGGAATCATGTATGGGAAATTGATGTTTTCCATGGAGCTAACGAAGGACTGGTGATGGCAGAGATTGAATTGAAGGCAGAAGAGGAACCTTTTGTCATGCCTGCTTGGGCTGGGAAGGAAGTGACCGGCGACCGGCGGTATTACAATTCAATGCTGACCCAGCATCCTTTTACGGAATGGAACCAATAGGTGGATGAGTTTTTGAGTGGATAAGTTCTGTCTTTTCTAAGAGAAAGAGTTACAAGAACAGACAGACTCAGAAGCCAATAAACGTAATAGCGGATTTTAATAACAAATAGAACAAATGCGTATGAAAAGATTATTCTTACTTGTAGCTACGGTCTTGTTGACATTGCCTCTGAAAGCCGATGAAGGCATGTGGATTCTTCCACTACTGAAGGAGCAGAAGTTCGACGAGATGAAAAGCTTGGGGCTCAAGTTGCAGGATTATGATATTTATAGTCCGGACAAAGCTTCCTTGAAAGATGCCGTAGTGATCTTCGGTGGCGGCTGTACTGGTGAAATCGTTTCGCCCGACGGCTTGTTGCTCACCAATCATCATTGCGGATATGGAGCAATCCAATCGCATAGTACGGTTGATCATGATTATCTGACGGATGGTTTTTGGGCAACTACACGAGATCAGGAATTACCGAATCCGGGACTGACGGTTACATTTATCGACAAGATTGATGATGTGACAGACTATGTGAAGGCCGAACTGGCTAAAGACAAGGATCCGAACAGTATGAACTATTTGTCGCCCAGTTTTCTGAATAAGTTGGCAGAAAAGAAGGTTGGCAAGAAGTTCTTGCAGAATAATCCGGGAACAGAGGTGGAAATCAAACCTTTCTTCGGAGGAAATCAGTATTATATGTTTACGAAGAAAATTTATTCGGATGTGCGTCTGGTAGGAACGCCGCCGTCTTCTATTGGTAAGTTTGGTGCGGATACCGACAACTGGATGTGGCCGCGTCATACAGGCGACTTTTCTGTCTTTCGTGTTTATGCGGATAAGAACGGAAATCCGGCTCCGTATTCCGAACACAATGTACCTTTACATCCGAAGCGTTGGATGAAGATCTCGATCAAGGGTTTCCAGGAAAACGATTTTGCCATGATTATGGGCTTTCCGGGACGGACCAACAAGTATTATACTTCTTGGGAAGTGGCAGAACGCCGTGACATCGACAATGCTGTCCGAATCAATATCCGTGAATTACGCCAGAAAGCCATGCTGGAGGAAATGTTGAAAGATCCGAAAGTTCGTATTCAGTATGCCAGTAAATATGCCAGCTCTGAGAATGCCTATAAGAATTCGATCGGAAGTAACTGGGCAATTAACAAGCGGAACTTTGAACAGGTGAAACGTGAAGAGCAGGAAGCCTTGCTGGCTTGGGGAAAGAAAGAATGTCAGCCGCAGTATGAAGAAGCGCTTCTTACATTGGAACAGATTGTATATGACCGGAAAGACTTGCGTTTCCGCAAATGGATGCTGGATGAGGCAATTCTGAGAGGAATCGAATTTACTTCTGTTCCGACAGATGTGGATACGTTGGTCGCTGTATTGGCAAAAGATGATAAAGAAGGTATCAAGAAGCAATTGTTCTTGTTCTCGAACGCATTCCGTCGTTTCTTTGATAAAGACTATGCGCCTGATGTCGATCGGAAGATTGCCAAAGTAATGTTGAAGGAATACCGTCGTTTGGTGCCTACTAAAGTTGAACCGGCTTATTTCGCCAATATCGACAAGAAGTATAAAGGAGATGTGGATAAGTTCGTCGACGAGCTGTTCGAGAAGTCTATTTTCGGCAGTCAGGACAACTTTAACCGTTTCATTGCACATCCTACGGCGAAAGATTTGGAACAAGACCCGATGATTCAGTTTGCGCTGTCCGTAAAAGCTGAACAGAAAGAGTTGAACAACGCCTTGAAGCAGTTTGATGATGGATATAACCTGGCACATCGTACCTATGTGGAAGGTTTGTTGCGGATGAATAAAGGCGAAGCTCAATGGCCGGATGCCAATTTCACCTTGCGTCTGACTTACGGTCAGGTTAAAGGATATAGTCCGCGGGATTGTGATTATTATGGTTGCCAGACAACTCTTGACGGTGTGATGGAGAAAGAAGACTCAACCAACTGGGAATTTGTGGTTCCGCAACGGCTGAAAGACTTGTATGCCCAGAAAGACTTCGGACCTTATGCAACTGCCAACGGAAAGATGCCGGTAGCACTTTGTGTAACGACGCATACGACAGGAGGTAATTCCGGAAGTCCGGTGATGAATGCTCAAGGTGAATTGATTGGTATTAACTTCGACCGCAATTGGGAAGGCGTTGGTGGAGATATCGAATATCTGCCCGATTACCAGCGAAGTATTATTGTCGATATTCGCTATGTATTGTTCCTGATCGACAAATATGCCGGAGCCGATTATCTGTTGAAAGAAATGGAAATCGTGAAATAAGGCAAAAAATAAACGGATAGTTCCTTCGGGAACTATCCGCTTTTATAAAGCTGTGTTCTTTTGATGTCGAGAATATGATTTAAGACATTACCTTATCGAGTTCAGAAGCCTTTACTCTGAAGATATGTCCGTTTCGGGAAAATACCAGTTCGCCATCTTCTTTCATTTTCTGACTTACTAAGCGTTGGAAAGCTACATTTGCACCTTTCACTATATTCTCCTCGAATTCTCTAAGTTCTTGCTCACTCATGACTTTCAAGTTTTTGATAAATAACCTGATTGAATATTTCTTTTTTCTCATTCTTGAAGCCTTTGGCAATTACTTCCATCGGCGACATAGAATTGTCTGTAATCATCCAGTAATCACAAATAGGAAGATATAATTCAAAAAGATTATGTATTCCGACTTCGTATCTTCTACGAATGGTCATCTCCGGAATATTGTGACCACCAGCGGCCACTCTCATTTTGACACGTTCAATTGCTAATTCTGGTGTGTTTAACCAGAAATATAACAATGTCACGTAATATCCTTCCCTTTGGGCTTCTTTGATCAGATTCGCAACTGATCTCGTAGCCAGTGTCGTCTCCATTGCAAAAGTTTGACCTGCTGCAATGAGCTCTTTGATTCGTCTATACATAATACGACTTGCTTCCACGGCGACCGCAATGCTATCGGCATTAAAGGGAGATAGACCTTTTGCTATCTCATCGGAATTAACGAACTCCTTACATTTCAGCATTTCCGGTAAGATCGTGAAGGAGGCAGTTGTCTTGCCTGCTCCGTTACAACCCGCTATTATATATAAATAAGGCACTTCTATCTGTATTTTTACGGCACAAATATAGAGAATAGTTTTTTAATTATGCAAATGTTCTGACACATTTTTTGTGTTTGTGTGCAAAAAATGTACTCGTTAACATATACTTCGTACTTAAAATCGGGGATTTCGTCAAATTTTATACCCAAAGCAGGTCGCTCATGATCCCGTCGGAGACGAAGATTCCTTCTTTTGTCAATGTTAATTTTCCGTCCTTTTGCAACAATAAATTACGTTTCTCGTACGTTTGTGCTATATTTAGACAATATTTTAACTTCTTCTCGCCGAATTTCTCTGACAGTTCGTTCAGATCAATTCCCCACATCGTGCGTAGATGTGTCATGATATATTCATTATAACACGTATTTTCATCCAGTTGTTCATTTTCAAGGGCAGGTTTTCCTGTTTGAATGCCTTTGATCCATTCGGGAAGGGATGCTACATTCCATTCGCGTTCCGTTCCGTTGTATGAATGAGCCGACGGACCAAGACCGAGGTATTTCTTGCCTTTCCAATACGAACTGTTGTGGCGTGCATACCAACCCGGACGGGCAAAGTTCGAAATCTCGTAATGCTGATATCCGGCAGCCGCCAGGTTTTCAATCAGAAGGGTGAAAAGCTCCAGGCTGGTTTCTTCGTCGACGGCAGTGATTTTCCCGGCTTCCAGCAAACGGTATAAGGCGGTTCCTTCTTCATAGATCAGGTGATAAGCCGAAATATGCGGTATGTCGAGCCGGAGAACCTCGTCGAGATTCTTCTGCCACTTCTCGGGCGTTTGTCCGGGAAGTCCGTAAATCAGATCTATACTTATATTATATAAGTTGTGTTCCTGGCAGAGACGTACGGCGCGTAAAGCTTCCTCGCGGTCGTGACGTCGGTTGAGAAACTTCAGGTCGGCTGCATCAAAACTTTGTACTCCCATACTGATCCGGTTGACAGGCAACGAGCGTAGTGCGGCCACATAGGCAGGAGTCATATCATCGGGATTGGCTTCGAGTGTGATTTCCATATCCTGATTCACCGGAAAATGCCGGAAAATGGCCTCAAAGATCCGATTGAGGTTTTCAACTGAAAGTTGCGACGGCGTTCCTCCACCGAAATAAATCGTTTCCAGCGTTTCTCCTTCCAGATAGTTCTTGCGGAGTTCCATCTCCCGGATCAAAGCCGAAAGATAGGCTTCCTGATATCCCATGTCTGTATTGGAATAGAAATCACAATACAAACATCGTTTCTGACAAAAGGGAACATGTATATAAAGACCTGCCATATACGTGTATTTGACTCAGCATATCGAGTCTTTCTTTTACGTTGATAAATAAGAATCGAAGGCTTTTCATCAGCCATCAGTTTGTTTCTCCAGACAAAGATAAGGGGAATAGGTGAATAAGAGATCTTTTCCTCGTTAAAATTTTATCGTTTCACCCCTGTGGAATGATCGTTTCACCTGGGTGGAACGATCGTATCACAAAGGTGGAACGATCGTATCACCCGGGTGAAACGGTATGATAGAAATGAGAATCTGATAAAAAGATCGCCGGTTTAGGTAGTAAAGCCTGTTTGTCTTTTATCTGTTATGTATCTCTTTCCATCTTGTTTATGGTGTAAGATTGGGTGGATACCGGCAAAATGGCGAAAAAATTGGATGGAAATTTAGGGAATTAAGAATCAAGTAGAATTTGTCTTGCTTTATCAAGGAAAAACGTATCTTTGCCAGCAATTGAGAATCTTAAATTTTAGACACGATGATTAAAAAATTTTGTGTGGCAGCCATGGCCTTGTGCATGATGCTGTCGTGTGCTCAGAAACAACAGCAAAAAGAGGAAACCGCAGCTCCGGCAACAACTCTTTCCGGTTTGAATCCGGCCGATTTTACTTCTGAAGTAGACGGAAAACCAATTGCTTTGTATGTATTGAAGAATGCAAAAGGCGCAGAAGCCTGCATTACGAACTGGGGTGGCCGTTGGGTTTCGATGATGGTTCCTGATAAGAATGGAAAAATGACTGATGTCGTATTGGGTTACGATAAATTACAGGATTATATTTCGAGTACAGGAAACTTCGGAGCTTTAATCGGTCGTTATGGAAACCGTATTGCCAATGGTAAGTTTACCTTAGATGGTGTTGAATATACATTGCCGCAGAACGATAAGACCAATTGCCTGCATGGTGGACCGAATGGCTTTGATCGTCAGGTATGGGATGCCAAGCAATTAAGCGATAACTCGCTGCAACTTACTTATGTCTCTAAAGACGGTGAAGCCGGTTTCCCGGGAAATCTGAATGTAAAGGTCGTTTATACCTTGACAGATGATAATGCGATGGATATTAAATATGAAGCAACAACCGATAAGAAAACAATTGTCAACTTGACTCATCACAGCTATTTCAACTTGTCGGGTGTAGCCGGTTCTACCATCATGGATCATCAGCTTGCTATCAATGCCGACAATTATACACCGGTTGATGAGCTGTTCATCCCGACAGGTATTGCACCGGTAGAAGGAACTCCGATGGATTTGCGTGAACCGATTACAATCGGCGACCGTATTGATGGCGACTTTGAGCAATTGGTAAAAGCCGGTGGTTACGATCATAACTGGGTATTGAATACGAAGGGTGATATTAATCAGGTAGCAGCAACGGTTGTCGCTCCGACCAGCGGTATCCAAATGCAGGTTTATACCAATGAACCGGGTTTGCAAATCTATTGCGGTAACATGATGGCCGAAAAAGAAAACGGAAAGCACGGCGTTGTTTATCCTCGTCGTGGTGCCATCTGCCTGGAATCACAGCATTATCCGGATACTCCGAATCATCCGGATTTCCCGAGTGCTGTATTGGAGCCGGGACAAACTTACAAGAGCGAATGTATCTATAAGTTCAGTACAAAATAAGACACGGATTATTCCGTTTGGGGAAGGCATTGCCAAAGGCGAAGAGGCTTGGCAACGCCTTTCTTTATTCGCTACATTCTGTCTTGTAAGATTAAATAAAATGATTAACTTTGCCTTTGACATCTAAAAAAATAACATGCGATGAAAACACAAATACCAGAACGGCTTTCTGCTTTGCGGGAAGCTATGAAACAACAGCATATATCAGCTTATATCATTCCGACAACCGATCCGCACATGAGTGAATATCCGGCAGCGTGCTGGAAGTATCGGGAATGGATTTCCGGTTTTACCGGATCGGCAGGAACCGTAGTTGTAACATTGGAAAAGGCAGGCTTGTGGACCGACTCGCGGTATTTCTTGCAAGCCGAAACGCAATTGGAAGGTAGTGGTATTGACCTGTATCGGATGAAGTTGCCTGATACGCCTTCAATCACAGACTTCCTGTTGGAAGAATTGCAGCAGGATGAAGTGGTAGGTTTGAATGGTGAAACGTATAGTGTGGCAGATGCCAAGGAACTGAAGTCTTCTTTGGAACGGAAAGGAATCGGGCTGAATACAGTTTGTGCCTTGTTGGATGATATCTGGAAAGATCGTCCGGCGCTTCCGGCAGCTCCGATCTTTGATTTGCCTATCGAACTGAGTGGTCGTTCGACCGAAGATAAACTGACGGATATTACTTTACGCCTGCATCAGGCAGGAGCCGACTGTACGGTGTTATCTGCCTTGGATGAAGTAGCCTGGACTTGTAATATCCGGGGTACCGATGTGGCTTACAATCCGGTTGGTGTTGCTTATCTGTTTGTTTCCAACGAAGAGAATGTGTTGTTCATTGATCCGAAGAAAGTACCGGCCGAAGTCGCTGAACGCTTGAAGAAAGAAGGCGTTGTCTTGGCCGATTATTCCCGTTTGGCTGTTTATCTGTCTCGTTTGCCTGAACATGTACGTATTTATTTGGATACAGCCCATACGAATATCGCCATTTGCAATGCGTTGCCGAAGTCTGCTCAGATTATAGAAGGTATTTCTCCGGCAAATACGTTGAAGAGTATCAAGAATGAAACAGAAAGAAAAGGTTATCGGAACGCCGTAGTGAAAGATGGTGTTGCGCTGACTAAATTTTATTATTGGCTGGAGAAGCAGCTGGAAGCAGGTGAGAAGGTAACCGAATTGAGTGCCAGTCATAAACTGACGGCTTTACGTGCTGAACAGCCTTTATATGTGATGGATAGTTTCGCCAGCATTTCCAGCTATGGTGCGCATGGGGCAGTGGTACATTATGCTCCGACTCCGGAAACGGATGCGGAACTGAAGCGAGAAAGTCTTTATCTGTTGGATAGTGGAGCCCAATATCTGGATGGAACAACGGATATTACCCGTACCATTGCTTTGGGAGAACCAACCGAACAGATGAAGAAAGACTTTACTCGGGCTTTGAAAGGAACCATCAGTTTGGCTAAATGTAAATTCCCGGTCGGAACAAGAGGCAGTCAGTTGGATATTCTGGCCCGCAAAGCGCTTTGGGATGCCGGTATTAATTACTTGCACGGTACAGGGCATGGCATCGGGCATTGCCTGAATGTGCATGAAGGTCCGCAAAGTATCCGGATGGAAGAAAATCCGGTTGTATTGGAACCGGGTATGGTAATGAGTGACGAACCGGCTATGTATCGTGCCGGACAATATGGTATCCGTACGGAGAATATGATTGAGATATGCGAAGACAGTGAAACAGAGTTTGGTAAATTCCTGACGATGGAAACACTGACCTTGTGTTATATCGATACTCGCCTGGTTGTCGTTCCGATGTTATCAGCCCGCGAACATGCTTGGTTGAATAAATATCATCAGACGGTATATGAGAAACTGAGTCCGTATCTGACAGATGAAGAACGTGCTTGGTTGAAGGAAAAGACGGAAGAAATTTAAGACGAGTTAGCCGGTGAATGTAAGGTTAACTTATAACTAACAAATTTATAAACTTAGTATATATGGCATTAATTAAGTCAGTAAGAGGTTTTACTCCGAAGATTGGAAAAGATACTTTTTTAGCCGATAATGCAACCATAATCGGTGATGTTGAGATAGGAGAAGGTTGCAGTATTTGGTTTGGTACAGTTGTACGCGGTGATGTCAATTCTATTCGTATTGGTAACGGTGTGAACATCCAGGACGGTTCTGTACTGCATACATTGTATGAGAAGTCGGTTATCGAAATCGGCGATGATGTTTCCATCGGTCATAACGTTACAATTCATGGAGCCAAGATTTGCCATGGAGCATTAGTCGGTATGGGAGCTGTCGTTATGGATCATGCCGTAATTGGAGAAGGAGCTATTGTTGCTGCCGGATCTGTTGTATTGAGCAATACGATTGTGGAACCGGGAAGTATTTATGCCGGTGTTCCGGCGAAGTTCGTCAAGAAAGTAGATCCGGAACAGTCGAAGGAAATTAACCAGAAGATTGCCAAGAACTATCACATGTATTCTTCCTGGTACACGGAAGAAGACAACAAAGAACATAAATAATATGAAGAAAAAACTGATGACTTTAGGTGCGCTTTCGTGGGCGCTGCTGGCTTGTACGCCACAACCACAGACAGAAGAGAAAAACGTTGATTTTTCTCCGGTAACTCCGTTGAATCCGCCGACGTATGTTTGCTACAAAGCTCCGGGCGAAATCAAGATTGACGGAAAACTAACTGAATGGGATGCTGTTCCCTGGACTTCTGATTTTACGGATATCGAAGGAGACAAACGACCGGCTCCGTTGTATCAGACTCGTGCCAAGATGGCCTATGATGAAAAAGGTATGTATTTTGCGGCTTGGATGGATGAACCGCACGTTTGGGCTTATCAGACGGAGCATGATTGTGTGATATTCCTGGAAAACGATTTTGAGATATTCCTTGATCCGACAGGTGATACACATAATTATCTGGAATATGAGGTAAATGCTTTGGGAACAGACTGGGATTTGTATTTGAGTCAGCCTTACCGAAACCGTCCGGCAGTATTGAACGGCTGGGAATTTGCCGGTATGAAATCAGCTGTTTGGGTAGATGGTACAGTCAACAATCCGAATGATACTGATAAAGGTTGGGGCGTGGAAGTCTTCATTCCATGGGAAACTTTAAATCAGGTTATGAATGGTCATAAAGGTGCACCGAATAATGGTGATCAGTTCCGGGTAAACTTCTCTCGGGTTGAATGGACAACCGAAGTGAAAGACGGTAAATACGTGAAGATTCCAATCAAGGGTGAAGATAAGATCCGTGAATACAACTGGGTTTGGGCACCGACAGGTGTGATCAATATCCATTTGCCGGAATATTGGGCCTACGTTCAGTTCTCAGATAAAGTAGCGGGTCAGGGCGAAGATTCTTTCCAGGTAAAACCGGAAGAAGCAACGAAATGGATGCTGCGTCAGTTGTATTATCGTCAGAAAGAATACCAGGCAGCTACCGGAGAATTTGCAGCTACAGCTACAGCTCTGAAAGCTTCGGATATTTGTTCTGCAGAACAGGTCGCTAAAATGACTGTAGAACGGACAGCTTCTTTATTCGAAATCTCTTTGCCGGCAGCAGATGGCTCTGTATGGCGGATTAACCAAGACGGATTTGTTTGGAAGTAAATACAGAAGACGACTTACAGATAAACCGTTTTCTGTTTAATTAAAATGTATTTGGAGTTTTAATAGACAAGGTTTTTGGTGTAGCTTCACAGAAAGAAGTCACTGAAAACCTTGTCAACTATATATCTTGAATCTTTTTGGGGAAAGACCACTTGGGTATGAACGGGATGTTCAGTTTTAGCCAGAGTTTTCAACTGTTTGCCTCTGGTATTGTGGAAATGGAAATAAAAAGGATAGAAAAAAATGCATCGAACAAAAGATAATTTTAATTACCTGACAACAGCACCAGTACCCAAAGTGATCATGACACTGGCTGCACCAACGATTGTCAGTATGTTGGTTACGTCTTTCTACAATATAGCAGATACGTATTTTGTAGGGAAGATTAATACACAATCTACGGCAGCAGTCGGAATTGTGTTTTCAGTCATGTCTATCATACAGGCTGTCGGTTTTTTCTTTGGGCATGGTTCCGGAAATTACATCTCTCGCAAATTGGGAGCTAAAGAAGATGAGGCTGCCGGAAAGATGGCAGCAACCGGATTTTTCCTGGCATTGTCGTTGGGTGTGATTCTTATGCTTTCCGGATTGTTGTTGCTTCGCCCGCTTTCGTATGCCTTGGGTTCAACACCTACAATTTTACCTTATACCGAACGTTATTTGGGGATTATCCTGCTGGGAGCTCCGTTTATGATTGCTTCGTTAGTGTTGAATAATCAAATGCGCTTTCAGGGAAACGCTGCTTATGCGATGGTGGGAATCGTTGCCGGTGCAGTTACCAATGTGATTCTGGATCCGATTCTGATATTTGTCTGTGACTTGGGTATTTCCGGAGCTGCTTGGGCTACGGTGATTAGTCAGGTCTTTAGTTTTTGTCTGCTTTTCTATATGGGAAGGCGAGAAGGGAATATTCGTATCCATTATCGGAACTTTACTTTCTCATGGAGTTTTGTGAAAGAGATCATTGGTGGTGGAACACCTTCGTTGGCTCGTCAGGGATTGGCTAGTGTTTCTACCATTTTTCTGAATGTTGCTGCGGGGAATTATGGAGATGCTGCTATTGCCGGGATGTCTATCGTGTCGCGAATTGGTATGTTTATCAACTCATTCCTGATAGGTTTTGGTCAAGGTTTCCAGCCTTTGTGCGGATTTAATTATGGAGCCGGATTATATGCTCGGGTACGGGAAGGCTTTTGGTTTAGTGTCAAGGTTGGTTTTGTATTCCTGTTATGTTGCTCAGTTGCTGGAATGGCTTATGCAGAAGAAATCGTCGCCTTGTTCCGAAAAGGAGATCCTCTGGTGATCGAAACCGGTTCAGCTGCATTACGCTGGCAGCTGATTACTTATCCGTTAGGAGCATGGATCATCTTAAGTAATATGATGTTACAGACAATACGCAAGTCAATCCGGGCAACGGTTCTTTCTTCTGCCCGGCAAGGACTATTCTTTATTCCGTTGATTATGATCTTGCCTTATTATTTAGGATTGCAAGGAGTGGAAATGTGTCAGGCCGTGGCTGATATGCTCACATTCGTTTTAGCCATTCCATTAACGGGAAGTGTTTTGCTGGAAATGAAACGGAAAGAAACCGGGCGATAAATAAATGTTTGGTACGAAGAAATATGATGTGTCTGAATCGGGTATTATTTATAAATATGTACCTTTGCAATTCAGAAAGAAAATAGATATTTATGGAAATAGCAGCTTTAGTTTCAGGCGGAGTGGACAGTTCGGTCGTGGTACATATGTTGAAAGAGGCCGGATATGATCCAACGATCTTTTATATCCGTATCGGAATGGAAGACAAAGACGGGTATATTGATTGTCCGGCTGAGGAAGATATCGAAATCACTTCGTATATTGCCAAGAAATATGGATGCCGCTTCGAACAAGTTTCATTGCATGATGAATATTGGGATAAAGTGGTAAGTTATACCATTGATTCAGTGAAGCGAGGATTGACTCCGAATCCGGATATGATGTGTAATAAGTTCATCAAGTTCGGTTGCTTTGAAGAGAAATGGGGAAAAGACTTCGATAAAATAGCTACCGGTCATTATGCGACGACGACGGAAATCGATGGAAAGGTCTGGTTGTCGACAGCCAAGGATCCGGTGAAAGATCAGACAGACTTTCTGGGACAAATCACGCGGTTACAAATACAGAAGCTGATGTTCCCGATCGGGCATCTGATGAAAAGTGAGGTTCGTGCGATTGCTGAAGCTCAGAAACTGCCTAGTGCCAAACGTAAAGACAGTCAAGGTATCTGTTTCTTGGGAAAGATCAATTACAATGATTTCATCGAACGTTATCTGGGCAAGCGACCGGGAAAGATCATTGAACTGGAAACAGGCAAAGTCTTGGGTAAGCACAACGGATACTGGTTCCATACCATCGGTCAGCGAAAAGGCCTGGGATTAAGCGGCGGTCCGTGGTTTGTCATCAAGAAGGATATCCGCCGCAATATTATTTATGTATCCAATGGCTACGATCCGGAAACACAGTATGGCAAAGTGATCAACATGCACGGCTTTGATTTTATCACTGAAGATATCTGGGGAGAATTTGACGATGCCAAGGAAATAACCTTTAAAGTACGTCATACTCCGGAATTTACCCATGGCTATATCCGCCGGATCGGAGATGTGTACCGTATCGAATCGGATGATAAGATACAAGGAATCGCTCCCGGCCAATATGGCGTGGTTTATGATAAAGACCATCATCTGTGCCTGGGTAGTGGGATGATCATTAATGATGATCAGACAGAAAAAGGTATATAAGACCTGTTATTCCTTATAAAATCGTATTTTTGTGCGTCAATAAACATCATAAAATAATAATAAGTATGCAGAAACCATCCATACCTAAAGGAACGAGAGACTTTTCGCCCGAAGAAATGGCGAAACGTAATTATATATTCAATACAATCCGTGAGGTCTATCATTTGTACGGATTTCAGCAGATTGAAACGCCGGCCATGGAAAACCTGTCAACCTTGATGGGAAAATATGGCGAAGAAGGAGACAAGTTGCTCTTCAAGATCCTGAATTCGGGTGATTGCTTCTCGGGTATTTCCTGTGAAGAACTGCTGGAAAAGAATCCGGTGAAGTTTGCGGCAAAGGCCTGCGAGAAAGGTTTGCGTTATGACTTGACTGTACCGTTTGCCCGTTTTGTTGTACAGCATCGGAATGAGATTTCTTTCCCGTTCAAGCGTTATCAGATACAGCCGGTTTGGCGTGCCGATCGTCCGCAAAAAGGTCGTTATCGCGAATTTTATCAGTGTGACGGCGATGTGGTAGGTTCGGATTCCTTGATCAATGAAGTGGAACTGATCCAGATTATGGATGAAGTGTTCCATCGCTTTGGTATCCGGGTTTGTATCAAGATGAATAACCGGAAAATCCTGTCGGGAATCGCTGAAATTTTGGGTGCCGCAGATAAGATTGTTGATATCACAGTGGCTATCGACAAACTCGATAAGATCGGTTTGGAGAAGGTGAACGAGGAGTTGCGTGAAAAAGGCCTTTCGGAAGAAGCCATCAATAAACTGCAACCGGTGATTATGTTGAGCGGAACAAACCGGGAAAAGATCGCGTCTCTGAAGAATGTCTTGGCTGCATCTGAAACAGGTTTGAAGGGTATTGCCGAAATGGAATTCATCTTGGATCGGATTGAGAAATTGACTTTGCGTGCCGAATTGGAATTGGACTTGACGTTGGCTCGCGGTTTGAATTATTATACCGGTGCTATCTTCGAAGTGAAAGCGTTGGATGTGCAGATCGGAAGCATCACCGGTGGCGGCCGCTATGATAACCTGACGGGAGTGTTCGGAATGGAAGGTGTTTCAGGAGTAGGTATTTCCTTTGGTGCCGATCGTATCTTCGATGTTTTGAACCAGTTGGATTTGTATCCGAAAGATGCTTTGCAGACAACACAACTTCTGTTCGTTAATTTCGGAGAAAAAGAAGAAGCCTATCTGTTGCCTTTAGTGGCTCAGGTTCGGGCTGCCGGCATCCGTACCGAATTATATCCGGAGTCGGCCAAGATGAAGAAGCAGATGGGTTATGCCGATACGAAAAAAATTCCGTATGTGGCTATCGTCGGCGAAACAGAGATGGCAGAAGGCAAAATCAATGTCAAGAATATGATCACTGGCGAGCAGCAGTTGCTTACTGTGGATGAGTTGATAGCTCTTTTTTAAGGGATAGAAACGATAGAAAATGAAAAAAGCAGGACTGTGTTCCTGCTTTTTTCGTTGGGTTATGATAGTTCTTTTATTCGTATTCCGGATAGAACGGTTTGAAACTGGTACCGCTACCGGAGGTAGAACTGCTGTCTGTATTCTTCGTTTTCGGGGTCAATTCCTGTTCCTTGTAGTGTTTGATCTGGGCGTTCAGTTCGTCGATCAGTTGCCCGTATTCGTCGGCATTCTCTTCGTCGACGATCGCCAGGGCGTTGATTTTCTTGATGATCTTGTTGTAGATTTCGTCCGTTTCGCTGCGGGCTGTCAGTACGGCGGCCTTCATCTTTCCGGCACTTCGGGCATCACGGGCTTGCAGGTTGGTGTCGACCGCGGTGTTGCCCTCTTTCATCATCGTGACGAATGGCGTCAATCCCAAAGAGGTGACCTGCGAGGTATAAGTCGTCTCCAGATCTTCAATGAGATTCTTCATCGCACCCGTCTGTTTGACCAGCGACATTTGGGGCGAGAGCTTGTAGTCCGATAAATGTTGGTTCAATTTCTTGGCTGCTTCGTATTGCTCGCCGCTTCTCAAAAACAAGAATCCTTTCACCACCTGGGCATATCCACTCAATCCGCTGTCGCGCTTGTCGTCGCCCGCTTCGATCACTTCGGTCAGATCGTTTTTCCTCGATTGTACCAGTACTTCATTTTCATTGTCCAGTTTTTCTTCGAAAATCGGCAGTTCCGTAGCCAGTTTCTCACCCAAAGTAAGCAATGAACTCAAGTTCTTGTACACAACATCCATGTAATTGAAATGCGCATAATTGGAAAATCGGCTAAGGGCGATGGTGTCAACTTGTTTTTCCATATCTGTTCAAGTTTTAAAAATTAACAATCAAAAAGACGAATGCGAACTTCTTTTTATACTACGGTATTTCCGCTGAGGCTCATCGGCGTTTTTGTAGAGCTACAACGACTTCGCTGAGGCTCATCGGCGTTTTTGTAGGGCTACAACGACTTCGCTGAGGCTCATCGGCGTTTTTGTAGGGCTACGGCGACTTCGCTGAGACTCATCGGCGTTTTTGTAGAGCTACGGCGGCTTCGCTGAGGCTCATTGGCGTTTTTGTAGGGCTACGGCGACTTCGCTGAGGCTCATCGGAAATTCTGAAGCAAAACAAAGATCGCTCACGCCCCTAAATGTATAATAAAAAGTGGAAAAGAAGAAGGCTTTGAGAATGTTTTTTGAGGGAGAAGTTGAAATCTAAATATTCCATATTCTCAGGTAGCCTTTTTTATCATCTTTCTTGTAAGTTCAAAATTTCCTTGATAACTTGTCGTTGTTTTTCTTTTGGGTAGTTGATATTAATCTCATAAATATGAAAACACATACATTACTTGGTTCAATTATTTTGGTAGGTAGTTTGCTTTCTTGCCAGGGCAAACCCCAGTTAGAATGGGTCGCTTCTACGGAAACGGCTTGCTGGCAAACGGAAGAACCGCTTCCGGTGGCAGAGGCGAGTGTGGAACCTTTAGTCTCGATCAAGACAACCGATGTGCAACAGCAGATCGAAGGCTTTGGGGCCTGTTTCAATGAGTTGGGCTGGATGTCGTTGAATAAACTCGAACCGGCCGATCGGGAAAGGGTGCTCGAAGAGTTGTTTTATCCCAACTTCGGGGCCAACTTCACCATCGCTCGCATGCCGGTAGGCGCCAACGATTTCTCACGCGACTGGTATTCGTATGATGAACAGGCGGGCGATTTTGCCATGGAGTCGTTTACGATAGCCAATGATAAACAGACGCTGATTCCGTTTATCCAAAATGCCTTGAAGTATAATGCGGATTTGAAGCTGTGGGCTTCTCCGTGGTCGCCACCTTCGTGGATGAAGCATAACCAGCATTATGCAAGTGTTTCGACTCCGAAAACGGCGGACAGCCTGAACAAGAAACTGCAAGAGGGCGAAAGTACGTATATGACAACCATTGTGGATAATGGTTTGCCGGAAGATCGTCAGGGGCGTGAAGGAACGGATATGTTCATCTGTGAGCCGGAATATTTCTCGGCCTATGCGCTTTATTTCTCCAAATTCATCGATGCCTATCGGAAAGAAGGCATTAACATCTCGATGGTGATGCCGCAGAATGAATTCAATTCGGCACAGATTTTCCCGAGTTGTTGTTGGACGGCAGCCGGACTGGCCGAGTTTGTGGGCAACTATCTGGGCCCGGCCATGGAAGAGAAAGGTATCGAAGTGATGTTCGGAACGATGGAACGTCCGAATGCCGCCTTGGTAGATACCTTGCTGAATGATCCGGAGAGTAGCAAGTACATCCGTGGCGTCGGTTTCCAATGGGCAGGGAAAGGAGCCATCGCTTCCATTCACCAGCGTTATCCAGCGTTGAAGCTGTACCAGACAGAGCAGGAGTGTGGTGACGGAAAGAATACCTGGGACGCGGCATTGTACGCCTGGCAGTTGATGCAGCATTATCTGAACAACGGAACTTCGGCTTATCTGTATTGGAATATCTCGCTCGAAGACGGAGGTATCAGCCGCTGGGGCTGGGCTCAGAACTCTTTGGTAGTAGTCGATGCAGACCGGAAATCCTATCGGTATACTCCGGAATATTATATCATGAAGCACGTCAGTCACTATGTGCAACCGGGCGCTTTCAAACTGGCGGCCGATGGCGATGCAAAAGGATTACTGGCATTTGTTAATCCGGATCAGAGTATCGTAGTGGTGGTATCGAATGAATCTGCCGAACCGAAAGTATATCCGTTCTCTGTCGACGGACAAATCTATGCGCCACAACTCGCTCCGCGTTCAATCAATACGTTTCTTTGGCGGAAATAAAGAGGCCAAGCAGGCACTTGCCGTTTTCCTAATAAGAGATAATCACCCTTAAAAATTAGGGTAGGAGAAAGAAAAAGTAGTTGTTTCATAGGAAGCAACTACTTTTTTTGTGTACATTTGCTTCAAATGATTCAACTTTAATTCTGATATATATGAACAATACGAGGAGAAAATTCTTCAAACAGAGTTTGGCAGGCGCCTTGTTGTTGGGTACATCAGCCATGTCGCACGCCGAAGAAAAGTCGCGGATTATTCCGAAGGCACCTAAGTCAGTCAATCCGTTCCAATTGGGAATGGCAGGTTATACATTCGTCAATTTCGACTTAGATACGACGCTTCGCACGATGCAGCGACTGGATGTCCATTATTTGTGTATCAAGGATTTCCATTTGCCTTTGGATAGTACGGACGAACAGATCAAGGCTTTCCATGCCCGTTGTGCCGAATTTGGCGTTACCGGTTATGCCGTGGGACCAATTTACATGAAGAGCGAGGCAGAGATCGACCGGGCTTTCGAATATGCCAAACGGGTAGGAGTGAAGCTGATTGTCGGTGTTCCTAATTATGAGTTGTTGCCTTATGTGGATAAGAAGGTAAAGGAATATGATTTCCATTATGCAATCCATTTGCACGGACCCGATATCAAGACTTATCCGGATGCAACCGACGTCTGGGAACATACGAAGGATTTGGATCCGCGTATCGGCATGTGTCTGGATGTAGGCCATGACTTGCGTAATGGCTGTAATCCGGTAACTGATTTGGAGAAGTATCATACGCGTGTATTCGATATGCACATCAAGGATGTGACCGATTCGACTAAAGCCGGACGCGGCATCGAAATAGGACGCGGAAAGATTGATTTCCCTGCCTTGATCCAGATGATGAGGAAGGTGAATTATACAGGTAAATGCAGCTTGGAATACGAGAAAGACATGAAAGATCCTTTCCTCGGAATTGCCGAGTCGATCGGGTATTTCAAGGCTGTAAGTGAATTAATTTGATGACAGTGAAGGCAAGTTGCCTTCAGTAATTGGGTGATATATGAAAAAGGAGATATACTTAGGAGGCTTGTCGTTCTTGTTGACAGCTTGTGGAGGAATCAATTATGTAGGGATCGAAACCTGTAATCCGGGTGAGGTTACTTTTCCACAGGATGTCCGGAAGGTATTGATGGTGAATAATGCGATGGCGCAGCCCGAAAAGTCGGGTTATACTTATTCCCTGTTGGGAGTAGTTCAGGATACGGCACAGGCAAAGGCCGACAGTGCTTTGTTCGATTTGTGCGCCGCTTGTGGAACCTCTATGCTGGATGCTTCTTATTTTGAGGATGTTCTCCTTTTTCATGATCCGTTGCGTGATTCGGGAAGCAGTTTGATGGATCGGAAACTGACACGCGATCAGGTGGCATCTTTATGCCGTTCAAATGGAGCGGATGCTATTATCTCGTTGGATAAGATGCTTTTTGCGATGGAACGTGAGGATGTGAATGTTGGTGCCGGTTTTTTGAGTGGAACCATCACCGTGAAGATGCAAGGAATCATGCGGGCCTATTTGCCGGGGCGTGACAATGCCTTGGCTACGGTGTTGATAGAAGATTCGGTCGAGTTTCAGCAAGCTGCCGAGAATTTGCGGATGTTGAATTATTATCTGCCAACGGCCAACGAGGCATTACGGATAGCGGCTTCGGCATTGGGCGGTAAAGTTTCGGGTTATTTCGTTCCTCATTGGAGTGAAGAAACCCGTTGGTATTATAATAATGCCAATTCTCGTTGGAAAGAAGCGGCCGCATTTGCTTCATCTAGTAAGTGGGAACAAGCCGAGGCAATTTGGAAACGGGTCTTCGAGGTTACATCTTCGAAAAGCCAGCAGGCCAAGTTAGCTTCCAACATCGCGCTTTGCTACGAAATGCAAAGCCAATTGAAATCTGCACATGAATGGGCACAGAAATCGTATGAGTTGTTTCTGGCCTCCGAAGGCGAAAAGAACCGGAATACAGAATTGTTGAAGGCTTATGCTGAGGTACTGAAAGAACGAATTCTGGCAGATAAGAAACTAAATACACAAATTGGTAGCAGATAATCCAAATTATTACTACTTTTGGTAATTCAAATGAATAAAATAAAGAAAGGATTATAATTATGGCAGCAAGTCCGTCGCAAATACAATCGGTTTTAGAATCATTTCTGACTTCAGCCATCCAGAAAATGGTGGAAGATACCAAACTCAATGACATCAGTGATATTTATCTGCAGGCTGATGCAGAAAGTGGAGAACTGCAGGTGTATGATGAAGAAGAGAATCTGGTTGACAAAACCATCATTTTTGATTGGGTAAACAACTCGGAAGAAGAATCCGTTTTCAATAAACGTGTTGCTTCGGCTGTGAAACAAGCCTTGTCTGCTTTGGCTTCCAAGAATGTATTTGAGAATTCGCACTTTGTCAAACCGTTGTCAATTAGTCTGACCGACGAATCGTTTGTAGTCATTGAAGAACTGTTGTTCCTCGACGATGATACCTTGCGTCTCGACGATCCGCTTCTGAAAGATTTGGATGCAGATTTAGATGATTTTTTGGCTAAACTTCTTTCAGATGTCGAATAGAGTTTATATCTTTGCGGCGGTTTAAGAAAAATCATTGCCGAAATGGCTCAGTTGGTAGAGCAACGCATTCGTAATGCGTAGGTCACGGGTTCGAGTCCCGTTTTCGGCTCTAATTATAAAGCAGTTATCTTTTTGAAGGTAACTGCTTTTTTTATGAATTTATCTTTGGTTTTAGCTGGTTTACATGCTTCATGTAAACTGAGATGTAAACCATGAGTACAACAATTATATATGGAACGAACTTATATTAATGAATTTCACAAGCAATGGATAGAAGCAACGCTGCAATCAATCGAATCTTGGAAGAAGCAGCCGATCTCGTTGGAAGAGAAAAAGAGGCAGCAGGAAATGTTGAATCAACAGAGGGCTATAAGGGAAGGCAGATTGAAAGATTAAAAGAATTTGCAGCTATTCATAATTTGTGGATAGATTTCAATGTTTTGTCTTTAGTGTAACCTAACCCATAAAGAACAATACGAAATATTTGATGCCGTACCTAATAACGTTTTATATGGGCTTGATGGACAACTTTACTTCATAGACACACAAATCAGATTGAGATAATCTTCTATACATTATTGTTTTTAAAGATTACTGTTTTTTCTCAACATTGTATGCATTATCTTTGTTTACATAAATAGATAATCATTAAAAGCAGAAAGTATGAAGCGAGTTTATTTGTTGATATTGGCGTTGGTCGCCTGGATGGCTGTTCCGGCTCAAGCCCAGTTTAAGTGGGGTATTAAAGGGGGCGCCAATATTTCGAGCATCCATTTTTCGGATTTACCGGAAACTTTTTCTACTGATAACCTGACCGGTTTCCATATCGGACCAACAATCGAGTTGATGGCTCCGTTTATTGGATTGGGTTTTGATGCTTCTATCCTGTATTCGCAGACAGGTATGGAAATAGGTACGCAGAAGATTAAGTCGGATTATTTGAATGTACCAGTCAATCTGAAATGGAAGATTGGTATTCCAGCCGTGAAGGTGTTTGCAGCTGCTGGTCCATATGTGGGTTTCCGCTTGGGAGGTGGTAAAATCTGGGATGTTTTGAGTGACCAAATCGAATCCAAATCGTTCAGTGCCGGATTGAATCTGGGTGCTGGTGTGGAATTGATTCAGCATTTACAGATTAGTGCGACTTATCAGTTGGGCTTAACCGACAATTATAGCGTGAAGCAGTTGAAAATTGACGGTAAAAACCGTGGTTGGATGATTTCGGCTGCGATCTTGTTCTAAGGAGATAAAAACGATTTGCAGGATACATGTTGGCTGGACTTCTAAGGTTTGGAGTCTGGCCAACTTGTTTTTTATAGAGAAAGTGCTTTGTTTGCTTGTATCTGTTTGTATCTTTGTTTCGCAATGAGTACCTACGCAGATGTCATACTCCCGCTTCCGCTGGAGAATCAATATACGTATCGGATTCCGGCCGACTTGGAGCCGCTGGTGGTCCGTGGCAGTCGTGTGATTGTGCATTTCGGAAAGAAACGCTTTTACACGGCGATTGTGGTAGATGTGCACGATCGTCAGCCACAAACGGACTATGAAGTGAAGGAAATCTTTTCGATTTTGGATACGACACCTATTTTACGTCGTCCGCAATTACGCTTCTGGGAATGGATTGCCTCGTATTATATCTGTAAATTGGGCGATGTTTATAAGGCAGCCTTGCCTTCAGGCCTGAAACTGGAAAGTGAGACAACGGTTACTTATAACCCGGACTTTGAGGCTGATGCTCCGTTGAAACCGAACGAACAGGCGGTATTAGATGCTTTCGGACGGAATGTGCTTAAGCAGACGGTTTCTGATTTGGAGAAGAAAACCGGTTTGCGTAACATTGTTCCGGTTATTGCTTCGTTGATGGGGAAAGGTGCTGTGGGCGTAAGTGAGGAACTGAAGCAAGGTTTTGTCCCTAAGACGCAAACGTATGTCCGGCTACATCCCGACTGGGCTACTGAAGACCGGATGCAGGTAGCTTTCGATGCAGTGAAACGGGCAAAGAAACAAGAGCAACTGCTGGTCTGTTTTCTCGATTTGACCCGCGCTTTGAATCCGGTGTTAAGGCAGGAAGTTTCGAAAAAGGAGTTATTGGAGAAAAGCGGGCAAAGTGCTGCGATCCTTGATGGTTTACTGAAACGAGGTATCTTGCAGAGTTATGAGAAAGAAGTCAGTCGCTTGCAGGCAAGGATGTGTCGCCTGGAAGAACCGCATGCCTTGAGCGACGAACAACAGGCGGCATACGGGAAGATCCAGGATGTCTTTGCCGAGAAGGAAGTGTGCCTTTTACATGGAGTTACTTCGTCGGGTAAGACCGAAATCTATATTCATCTGATCCGGCAGGTTTTGAGAAGTGGGAGACAAGTGCTTTATCTTTTGCCCGAGATTGCGATTACTACGCAGATAACCGACCGTCTGGTGAAGATTTTCGGGGATCAGTTGTTGGTATATCATTCTAAATTTTCTGACAACGAACGGGTGGAAGTATGGAACAAGCTGTTGCATGGCAAAGGTCCGATGCTGGTTTTGGGTGTACGTTCGTCGATCTTCCTGCCATTTAGTAGCCTGGGATTAATTATCGTTGATGAGGAACACGAGACGACTTATAAACAACAAGATCCAGCGCCTCGTTATCATGCCCGCAATGCGGCTATTATTCTGGCACAGATGCATGGAGGCAAAGTATTGTTGGGCTCGGCTACTCCATCGATCGATTCGTATTTCAACGCCATGACCGGTAAGTTCGGTTTGGTTGAGTTGCCGGTTCGTTACGGAGCTGCTTCGCCTCCCGAGATGATCCTGGCCAATATCCGTGAATTGAAAAGGAGGAAACAGATGAAGGATACACTTTTCTCTCCAATCTTGGTAGAGAAGATGCGCCAGGCGCTCGAAGCCGGACAACAGGTAATCTTGTTTCAGAACCGCCGTGGCTTTGCTCCGATGATTGAATGTAAGGACTGCGGCTGGATTCCCCGTTGCCAGCACTGTGATGTGAGCATGACCTATCATAAGTTTCATCAGAAGCTAGTATGCCATTATTGTGGTTATACCATTCGTGTGCCGTCCGAGTGTCCGGAATGTCATTCGGTAAATATTCGTCCGTTGGGCTTTGGTACCGAAAAGGTGGAAGAAGAGATCGCCTCGCTCTTTCCGGCTGCACGAACGGCTCGGATGGATTTGGATACAGCTCGTACGCGTACAGCTTATGAACGGATCATCGGCGACTTTGAGAAGCAGAAAACGGATATTCTGATCGGTACGCAAATGATTTCGAAAGGACTGGATTTTGGTCACGTGAGCGTGGTGGGTATTTTGAATGCCGACGGACTGATGAATTATCCGGACTTTCGGGCGCATGAAAGGGCTTTCCAGCTGATGATGCAGGTGAGCGGTCGGACCGGAAGACGAGATAAGCAGGGTGTGGTGGTCTTGCAAACTTCACAACCTGATCATCCCTTGATTCAGATGGTACAGCAACGAACGTATAAAGAAATGGTCAGTTGGCAACTGACGGAACGGAGCATGTTCCGTTATCCTCCTTATTACCGCCTGATTATCCTGGTTCTTCGCTCGAAGAATCCGATAGTGCTCGACGAACTGTCAAGGCTGTATGCCGAACGGTTACGCCGGCGTTTGGGCGACCGTGTGCTTGGTCCCGTTACGCCGCCGGTTTCCTATATTCAATTGCTTCATATCCGCAAGATCGTTATGAAAATCGAGATTGCAGCTTCTATTCCGCAAGTCCGTGAAATACTGGAGTCCGTACAGCAGGAGATGCGCCAGAGCACGGAGTTTCGTCAATTACTGGTACATTATGATGTAGATCCCTTGTAGGATTCTTTTTATCTTCTTTTTTATTCGTATACACGGATTCTTTTCGTTTCTTACGGGATAAACTTTATTTGCCGCTGGCGTTTTTATATTCGCCCAGGGCGAATATATGTTCGGAGTGGGTGATTATTTGTTCGCCCTGGGCGAATAAGGAAAATATAATAGGAAAGATAAGTTTTGTTGGTTGGTTTTTCAAAATAAAGAGGATTTTCGATGAGAAGATAGCCCATAAGGGAATAACTAATAATATTGTATGAGTTTGATGTACAATTGGATAAAAAACGTAACTTTATAAATATAGCAAAGTGATTATGGTTAAAAATATAGATAAACGAGCAGTTGAAAACTTGGAAGATAACTTCCATGGTTATGCGGTATTGCTCCACAAAATCAAGCAACGGGTATTGGTTGCCCAGCAACGGGCAATTTATGCTGCCAACGAAGAAATGCTCCGAATGTATTGGGATATTGGTGGTATGTTGCAACGAAGCCAAGATGCAGACGGTTGGGGTAAGAAAACCTTGCAACGTTTGGCTGAGGATTTGAAGAATGATTATTCCGAAATAAAAGGATTTACTGTACGTAATATGCAATATATGGTACAATTCTTCAATGAATATAATCAAGAACTAACGATGGTAAAAGGGAGAGTTTCTCCAATTGCGAAATCACTGATTTCGCAATTAGAGGAATATAATTTTACCCTTCCTATTAAGCATTTAGATTGGACGCACAATCTTGTACTGATAAAGCAGGTCAAGGACATTCGTGCACGTTATTGGTATATGATGCAATGCATTACCAATCATTGGACAACACGTTATCTACAAGAAGACATCAAACTGGATGATTATGGCAAGCATGGGGCATTGGCTAACAATTTCACTGAAACCCTGCCTGCACCGGAAGCAAATAATGTCAAATCGATGCTTAAAGACCCGTATATATTCGATATGTTGACTTTTACAGACCATTACAATGAGCGTGACGTGGAAATAGGTTTGGTGAAACATGTGGAGAAATTTCTTGTAGAAATGGGTGCAGGCTTTGCTTTTATGGGGCGTCAGTATCATATAGAGGTTTCAGGTGATGATTATTATATTGACATATTGATGTATAACACCTTTCTGCACCGTTATCTGGTGATCGAATTGAAAGATACGGAGTTTATGCCGGAGTATATTGGCAAACTGAATTTTTACTGTTCCGCTGTGGATGATATTCTTTGTCGGGAAGGAGATAACCGGACTATCGGGCTGCTGCTTTGCAAGAGTAAAGACCGTATCAAAGCAGAATACGCCTTACGTGATATTCAGAAACCAATCGGAATCTCAGATTATGAATTAGGGCAAGCTCTACCGAAAGATTTCCGAGGTAGTTTGCCTACGATTGAAGAAATTGAGAAAGAATTCGAATCTGGCGGCGGTGAATAAAAATACTAATATGCTCAATTTATGTCTATGAAAAGTTCTAAAAGTATTTCACTTCCTTATTTTTCCCATTGTATTTGAATTATGTTTGGTAAGCATATTGTACATTTCTTTATAATAGTTCAATACAGATTAACTGGTATGAGAAAATTCTCTATTACTGTTTAAATTATTACATTTGTAACAAGTTAAGATAACACTGATAGGTGTGACTATATAATTAAATGTAAACCAGTTCTAAATGAAAGAAGCTAACGATCTGTTTAATAATAAGAAATACAAAATCCTATTTGTTTGTCTCGGAAATATTTGCCGCTCACCATCGGCAGAGGCAGTGATGAAGAAGCTGGTGAAAGATGCCGGAATGGAAGACCGTTTTCTGATTGATTCGGCAGGAATTATCGGTTATCATGAAGGCGAGCCTGCCGATCCTCGGATGCGTGCTCATGCTATCCGCCGGGGATATCGGTTGGATTCTATTTCCCGTCCGGTCCGGACACAAGATTTCTATGATTTCGACCTGATTATCGGCATGGACAATCGGAATATTGATGATCTGAAAGAGAAAGCTCCTGATTTGGTTACCGAACAGAAAATTCATCAGATGATGGAATATTCGACGAACGGCCTTTATGATTATGTGCCCGATCCTTATTATAGCGGAGCCGAAGGCTTTGAACTTGTCCTCGACCTGCTGGAAGATGCCTGCCGAGGACTTTTGGCCCGTGTTATTTCTTCTTCAAGTCAGGATAACTGATACGGGTGTGGTACATGATCTTCAGCTTCTCGATGAAGACTTGTTTAACGGATTCCACATCCCGGAAGGTAAGCGGAGCATTCTTCAACAATCCGTCGGCAATCTGTGTCTCAATGATTTTATTGACCAGTTGCTGGATACCTTCCACGGTGTGTTCCTTCAGACTGCGTGAAGCGGCTTCGACCGAGTCGGCCATCATCACGATAGCAGTTTCTTTAGAGAACGGATTCGGACCGGGATAAGTAAACAATTCGTCTTTCACTTCCCGGTCAGGATATTTGTTCTTGAAGGAATTATAGAAATATTTGACTTTACCGCGTCCGTGGTGCGTACGGATAAAGTCGATGATCTCTTTCGGTAGAGAAGCCTTTTCAGCAATCTTGACACCTTCGGTCACATGACTGATCACCATCTGCGCACTTTCTTCGAACGACAAGCCGTCGTGCGGATTCTGTTGGTTCTGATTTTCGGTGAAGAAGATCGGATTACACATTTTCCCGATATCGTGATACATGGCTCCGGTTCTGACCAGTTGAGCATTGGCTCCTATCTTGGCCGCAGCCTCGGAAGCAATGATGGATACTTGCAAGGAATGCTGGAAGGTGCCGGGACAAGTTTCACTCAGTTTCTTCAGGATACCCGAATTGATATTCGACAGTTCCACCAGCGTGATGGTAGATAAATAACCGAATGTCTTTTCCAGCATATAGACCAGAACGTAAGTAAACATAAGCAGGATGAGGTTGATCCCGAAATAAAGCATCATCACCCAATGAATCTTGTTCAGATCGGCATCCTGATAGAGACCGAGTCCGAGGTAGGATAAGCTGTAAGACAGGAAAACAAAGAACGAACAGCGCATCAGCTGGGAACGTTCGGATAATTCACGCAAACTGAAAGTTACCACCATGCCGGCAATGATCTGCAGGATGAGGAACTCGTGCGGGAAAGGTGCCATGATCGAACTGATCAGTACCGCAATCAGATGGGTGAACAAGGCTGTCCGCGAATCGAAGAAGGTACGGACGACGATCGGAACAATGGCATACGGAATAATATAAATGTTGAAGATGCTGTAAGTGACGCATATCTCGGTCAGGAAAACCGGTACGAAAATACAGCATATTAGGAAAAATGCATTCCGCCGGTTATGCATGAACTTGATACGGAACGACCAGAGATACAGCCAGTAGCAGAAGATAATACCGAAGACGAGGATGATTTGTCCGGCAAGCATCAAATGATGTCGTTGGTTTCCTCCGGATTTGGATTCATAGACTTTCTTCAGCGAGCGAAGGACATTGTACGTTTGCGAGTCGATAATCTCGCCACGATCCACGATACGCTCTCCAGCTTGTACGACACCACTCGAAATCGGAACACTTTGCAGTAATTCTTGTTTGACGCGATCGGACATCTCCGTATCGTAGCTGACATTCTCGATCAGATAGTTGTTGATATCGCAAGCCTGAAGCAAAGAACGGTTCAGACTGGACGGACAATTGTTGATGATAAACTCATAAGCCGACTTGACAGTGAAGAAGTCTGATACATAATGCGGCGAAGAAACCGTATTGCGCAACAGGTTAATCTGGGAATAACCTTGGGCATGGAGCTTTTCCATTTCCTCCGGCGAGATAATACCGTTGCTGTATAGCTGTTGGAGCATCTTCTCGATGTATTGCATATAAGCCGATGTTACCCGTTGGTTCAGGCGGTTGTTATAATCAGTCCGCAATTTATCAATTTGATTGGACTCGATTTCCTGATTCACCCGGTAATAAGGCTGGAACTTTTTCAGTACGCTGTCCTGTTCTTCTTTTACTTGGGCATCCGTCTTGTAGATAGGAAAGTTGGTCGGCGCGGTCAGCAAACCGTAGCGCCACGGCTTCCCTTCGTAAAACTGATATTTAAACTTCGCATCACGTGGAAAAAAGTAAGCCATCAGCAAGGCTGCGATGATAAAAAATATAGACGGATGTACGTTGTAATTCTTAATATTCATATCACGTTTATTAGTTTTTGAGTTGACGAGTTGACCCGGTTTTCGTTGGCGAGTGCATAAGGTTAACTTGCAACTGCATAACCTTATAACCTCATTTACCCGTAACCTTACAACTTCACAAATTCATTTGAAGGCGAAATGTACGCAAAAAAGTTTATTAACAGAAAAAAAAGGCGTACTTTTGCCCCAATATTATTTAATCCAAGTATGATTATGACTCAAAGAAAGGTTAGAGTCCGTTTTGCACCCAGCCCAACAGGCGCTTTGCATATCGGAGGAGTTCGTACAGCTTTATACAATTATTTGTTTGCCAAGCAAAATGGCGGAGACTTGATTCTTCGTATTGAAGATACTGATTCCCAGCGTTTCGTACCGGGAGCCGAGGCTTATATCATTGAAGCTCTTACCTGGTTAGGTATTCATTTTGATGAAGGTGTAGGTTTCGGTGGAAACTATGGTCCTTATCGTCAGAGTGAACGTCGGGAGATTTATAAGAAATATGTTGATCAGTTGCTGGAAGCCGGTCATGCTTATATCGCATTTGATACCCCGCAGGAACTGGAAGCCAAGAGAAAGGAAATTCCGAATTTCCAGTATGACGCATCTACCCGTTTGCAGATGCGCAATTCGTTGACTTTGTCGGCAGAAGAAACGAAGGCTTTAATGGATGCCGGTAATCAATATGTAGTTCGTGTCAAGATTGAGCCGAATGAAGATGTACATGTGAACGACCTGATCCGTGGAGAAGTGGTGATCAACTCGTCAATCCTGGATGATAAGGTATTGTATAAGTCGGCAGATCAGTTGCCAACTTATCACTTGGCTAATATTGTGGACGACCACCTGATGGAAGTAACACACGTGATCCGTGGAGAAGAATGGTTGCCGAGTGCTCCGTTGCATGTTCTGTTGTATCGTTATTTCGGTTGGGCTGATACCATGCCTCAATTTGCCCATCTGTCATTGTTGCTGAAGCCGGAAGGAAACGGAAAGCTGAGTAAACGTGATGGTGATCGTCTGGGATTCCCGGTTTTCCCGTTGGAATGGCACGATCCGAAGACAGGCGATATTTCTTCAGGCTATCGTGAAAGCGGTTATCTGCCCGAAGCAGTTGTCAACTTCTTGGCTTTGTTAGGTTGGAATCCGGGTAACGATCAGGAAGTAATGAGCATGGATGAACTGATCAAGGCATTCAACTTGTCACATTGCAGCAAGAGCGGCGCGAAGTTCGACTATGAAAAAGGAAAATGGTTCAATCACCAATATATTCAGAAGAAAGACAACAAGGAAATCGCAGCCCTGTTTATGCCGATCCTGAAGGAACATGGAGTAGATGCTGATCCGGCTTATGTTGAAAAAGTGGTAGGCATGATGAAAGACCGTGTCAGCTTTATCAAGGATTTGTGGGATGTATGTGCATTCTTCTTCGTAGCTCCGACTGAATACGACGAAAAGACTCGTAAGAAACGCTGGAAGGAAGACAGTGCAGCTCAGCTGACTGAGTTCATCGAAGTACTGCGTGCACATGAACCATTTGATATTGAAAGTACGGAAAATGCGGCAAAAGCCTGGATTGAAAGCAAAGGTTATCATCTGGGTAATATCATGAATGCTACACGTCTGGCATTGGTGGGCGAAGGCAAAGGTCCACATATCTTTGATATAACCGAAGCTTTGGGTAAGGAAGAATCGATCCGCCGTATCCAACGTGCTATCGAAGTTTTGGGATAAGACGAAATAAGGTCGTGAGTTAACGAGACAAGAAGTATGTACAGCCTGATTATTCATTTATACTCCCTGATTATCGAGTTGATCGCTCCGTTCCACAAGAAAGCTCGGACCATGCGTCTGGGCCAGTGGCGTACTAACCAGATCTTGCGTTCGCAGATTCAGCCGGGCGAGAAATATATTTGGTTTCATGCCGCGTCACTGGGCGAGTTCGAACAGGGACGTCCTATGATGGAGAAGATCAAGGCGCAGTATCCGCAGTATAAAATCTTGCTGACATTCTTTTCTCCGTCGGGATATGAGGTACGCAAGAATTATGCCGGTGCTGATGTCATCTGCTATCTGCCTTTTGATACACCTTATCGGGTCAATAAGTTCCTGAAGCTGGCACATCCGGTTGCTGCCGTCTTTATCAAATATGAATTCTGGGGAAATTATCTGGCTGCTCTTAAGAAACGGAATATTCCGGTTTATATTATCTCCGCTATTTTCCGTCCTGACCAGTTGTTCTTCCAATGGTTTGGTGCACCTTATCGGAAGATGCTCCATCATTTCACCCATTTGTATGTGCAGGATGAACGTTCGAAAGAACTGCTGGCCGAATATGGTATTCATAATGTGACGGTGACCGGTGATACTCGTTTTGACCGGGTACAGGAAGTTCGTAATCAGGCCAAAGATTTGCCTCTGATTGACAAATTCGTACATAATGAAAAAGGAGAGAAATTACTGACACTGGTGGCCGGCAGTTCCTGGCCTCAGGATGAACAGGTAATTATTCCTTATTTCAATAAGCAGGAACGGATCAAACTGATCATTGCTCCGCACGAAATTCACCAAAGTCATTTGGTTTCGATTGCAGCACTGCTGGAACGGCCTTTTATCCGTCTGACGGAAGTCCAGTCTGAAAAAGACCTGGAAGGCAAGGATTGCCTGATTATAGATAACTTTGGCCTCTTGTCTTCAGTCTATCGGTATGGCGAGATGGCCTATATCGGTGGTGGTTTTGGAGTCGGTATCCACAATACACTCGAAGCGGCTGTTTATGGTATTCCTGTATTATTTGGTCCGAACCATAAGAAATTCAAGGAAGCCAAAGACCTGCTTGCTGTTGGTGGCGGTTTCTGTATCCATTCTATGGCCGAGTTTGAAGATAAGATGAATGAATTTATCACGCATCCCGAAGTGATGCAGGCAGCCGGAAAAGCTGCCGGCGACTTTGTAGCCAGTCAAGTGGGTGCGACCGATAAAATACTTTCCGACATTTTGCCTGCTCTTGATCATTGACAATCTAATAAAATATTCCTAGTAGTGAATGGATAATTGTAATCGGAGTTCCCCGGTCAATTATCCATTCTTTATTTTTCGTACCTGATTATTCTCCAGTACATAATGCTCACCGCTTTCTGGACAGACTGCGTGACCTATCTTGTCGAATTCAAGACGACAACCATATTCACTGACCCAACCGATTTGTTGAGAAGGATTACCCACCACTAAGGCGTATGGTGGAACATCTTTGGTAACGACAGCACCGGCTCCGATAAGAGCGTATTCACCAATCTCGTGTCCGCAGACAATGGTTGCATTGGCTCCGATGGTAGCTCCTCGTTTCACGCGTGTGCTTCGGTATTCATGCTTACGGGAAATGGCGCTTCTCGGATTGATCACGTTGGTGAAGACACAACTGGGACCTAAGAAAACATCGTCTTCACAGATAACACCGGTATAGACAGACACGTTGTTCTGAATCTTTACCTGATTGCCGATCTCGACTCCGGGTGAAATCACCACATTCTGTCCGATATTACAATGCTTCCCGATACGACAACCAGACATGATGTGCGAGAAGTGCCAGATATGCGTACCTTCTCCGATCTGACAACCTTCGTCGATAACTGCTGTTGGATGTGCTTCGTAGGTTTCCATGTTATTTATAGATTAAGAAGATGGTTGGTTTCTTGTCGAAATCCGGTAACTTTCCGGCCCATTCCTTGACCGGACGTGTCTGGATGCATTCATCTGCACAGGTGATGTTCGACGCAATACACAGTTTCGTGGACGGGCGGCAGGTACGAATCAGTTCTTCTGCCAGTTTGCGGTTACGATAAGGCGTTTCGATAAAGAGCTGCGTCTGGTTCTCGGCATAAATTCGTCCTTCCAGTTTCTTGATGGTACTGGTACGTTCGCTCGCATCGATAGGCAGATAACCATGAAAGGCAAAGCTCTGTCCGTTAAAGCCGGATGCCATTACAGATAAGATAATAGACGATGGACCCACCAAAGGAACGACCGGATAATGCTTACGCTGGGCAATCGCCACGACATCGGCTCCCGGATCGGCCACGGCCGGACAACCAGCTTCGGAAATCACACCCACCGATTCTCCTTGTGCCAGCGGATTCAGATAACCAGCCACTTGCTCAGGCGATGTGTGCTTGTTCAATTCGTAGAAAGTCAAGTCGTCGATCACAATGGATGGTTCCACCTTTTTCAGGAAGCGGCGTGCCGTGCGGACGTTCTCGACAATGAAATGACGGATGCCCAAGATGACATCCCGGTTGTATTCCGGCAAGACCCGACGATGCTCAGTATCGCCCAAGGTAACCGGTATCAGATATAATGATGCTTGCATAGTTCTAATTTTCCGCAAATGTAGTACTTTTGCACGAAACAATTCATGCACACATGGCACTTCCTATTGATTTTATTACCCGTACGCGGGCACTTTTAGGCGACGAATATACAGAACTGGAAAAAGCGTTGATGGCGGATGTTCCGGTTAGTATCCGAATGAATCCGAAGAAGAGCGACAAGCATCCGGAGGCAACACCGGTTCCTTGGAGTCATTGGGGATATTATTTGCCCGAACGTCTTTCTTTTACCTTTGATCCATTGTTCCAGAATGGGACTTATTATGTACAGGAAGCTTCGTCAATGTTCCTTGAACAGGCTATTAAGACGTATGTACAGGAACCGGTGGTCTGTCTGGACTTATGTGCGGCTCCGGGAGGAAAATCCACTCATCTGTTGAGCCTTCTTCCTGAAGGAAGTGTATTGGTAAGTAATGAAGTGATCCGGTCGCGAAGCTATATCCTGGCAGAGAATATCCAGAAATGGGGTTATCCGAACCACGTTGTGACCAATAATGATCCGGTAGAATTGGGTGAACTGACTCATCTGTTTGATGTGATCGTTACGGATGTGCCTTGCTCGGGTGAAGGTATGTTCCGTAAAGATACGGATAGTACGGGTGAGTGGAGTGTTGCCAATGTCGAGCTGTGTGCTTCCCGCCAGCGGCGTATCCTTCATGATATTTGGAATGCCCTGAAACCCGGTGGCTTGTTGGTGTATAGTACTTGTACGTATAATACGGAAGAAGATGAGGAGAATATTCAATACATCATTGATGAATTAGGAGCCGAGCCGTTGTCTATTCCGATCGATCCTACTTGGGGCGTGTGCGGAGCCTTGAAATATGCCAATCCGGTCTATCGCTTTTTCCCACATCGGACACGAGGCGAAGGCTTTTTCCTGGCAGCTTTGCGGAAAGCCGATAGCGAACGGGAAGAACTTCGGATCAAGACTAAGAATAAGGACAAGAAACAGAAAGGGAAGAAACAGCCCGATATTCCGGCGTCCATTCTTTCAGCCGTTCGTGCAAGCGAGACTTATCAACCCGTCTGGAATGATATCCGTCTTTCTTTGTTGCCTTTCGAAGTACATATGATCTATCCATTATTGCAAGAAAAACTTCATATCCTTTCTGCCGGTATTGAATTGGGCGAATGGAAGGGAAAGGATTGGGTACCGGCGCAAGCTCTGGCGTTGAGTACTGCCTTGAATCCAACAGCTTTTCCCGTCTGCGAAGTGGATGATGAAATGGCTATCCGCTATTTCCGGAAAGAAGCGCTGGTGCTCCCAGCTGATGCGGAGAAAGGTTATGTTTTGCTGACTTATCAACAGCGTCCTATCGGCTTCGTAAAGAATTTAGGAAACCGGGCCAATAACCTTTATCCGCAAGAGTGGCGTATCCGTAGCAGTTATAATCCGGAAGAGATCCGACGGCTGGTGTTATAAAATCCGTGCCGTGAGTAAAGCGGATTCCAGCCGGTGCATATAGAGTTTCTTGTTGGTTTCGGGAGCATAGACGAATCCTTCTGCTACAACTATCCGATGGCGGGGCGCATCATACCAGGCATACGAGACAAACGGTCCGCCCATCATGTCGCCTTGCATTTTCCATAAACCACGTATCACGGCGCTAGGCTGTTTCCCGTTTTGTAATGATTCATATTCAACAGGGAAACGGTTTTCTGTCGTCATGAACGAGCCTTCAAACGAGCCGGGAATATGTAGCCGGGTTACTGAGTCGCGCATGGCTATAAGATGCGATTCCTCGAGCGCGTCTGCATTCTCTGCCGGAAAAGTATAGAAAATCAGATCCATTCGTCCGCTGTTTGCATTGTTGGAAAACCAGAGAAACGTCGAATCTGTCTGTGAGGAATTCATCTCTTCCGGTGCATAGATGTCGAGTTGAAAGGCTGAACGTGTCTTCTCTGCCAGCAAGCTGTTGTGATTCTCCTGTAAATATTGGGCATATCGTTTCTGTTCCATTTGTCGGATATAGGCAAGGATATCATTCGTCTTCCCTTGCAGGTACCATAACAGCGAATCAGTTGAAGGCGACTGAAGGCGCATGACTTGTTGTCCGCTGGACCAGACATCCTTGTCCGCTACGAGTGAGACTTTGGTATAGGCACTGGGATTAACATCCACCAACAGGATATTGCGCACATAACGCATGAAGTCGTTGAAAGATGCCGGTTCGCAATAAGAGACGGCGGCTGTTGGCTCTGCCTGGGGCAAGGCCGGATACGATTCTTGCAGTTTGTCGCGGACAGCTTCGCCTACTTGTCCTTTCCATAGGTTTGTATCCATCACGACCAGTACTTCATACGGCACTCCGGTTGCTCGCTTAACGATAGAACCGGAATTACAACTTGCTAATCCGAGAAGCATAAGTCCACTCAAAAGGAGTGGAACCGAGAATAGATGTTTTGTTTTCATAAAGCCATTTTCCATTAAACCTGAATAAACAAATATGAGTGAAAAAGTACAGAGGTAAAGGTAATGTGGCTTCATCAGATTCCTTTATTTTATGGGCGGACAAATGGTACTCTACTCTATTTATTGTGTTTCAGTAGTTTATAAGGATAAGGAAGATGAAATACGGGTAGAATGCGGACAGATAAGGGAGGAAAAAGATACGCAGGCAATCCCTCTTGCAGACTTGCAGGAGGTGTTTGTCGTTCATCAATCTCCCCTTGTGACCCCGCAACGGGTGTCTGTCGGTCTTCAATCTGCCCTTGTGACCCCGCAACGGGTGTTTGTCGATCTTCAATCTCTCCTTGCGACCCTGCAAGGGGTGTTTGTCGATCATCAATCTGCCCATGCGACCCTGCAAGGGGTGTTTGTTGGTCATCAATCTGCCCACGCAACTCCGTAAGGGGTGTTTGTCGATCTACAATTTGCTCCTGCATCCTTGTAACAAGTGATTTGGTGCATCAAATGTACCCTTGCACCCTTGCAACGGGTGATTTGGTACATCAAATGTGCTCACGCGACCTCGCAACGGGTGATTTGGTGTATCAAATGTGCTCACGCGACCTCGCAACGAGTGATTTGGTGCATCAAATGTGCTCACGCGACTTTGCAACGGGTGATTTGGTGTATCAAATATGCTCACGCAACCTTGCAACGGGTAATTGGGTGCATCAAATGTGCTCCTGCAATCTTTTTCGCTCTTTTCGGGAGATGTTTCAGTGTTGGTTTAAGCACTGTTGCCAGACAAACCAATCCAAATCGGTCTTGTCGTCGAGCTGGAGTCGCTTTTTGAGGCGGTTCTTCGATTTGGCAAGTGCTTCAGATGTATTGTTGAAGACGGCGAGTTGTTCCTTGCGGGAAAATTGCCACTTCAGCAGGCAACAGATTTCTTGCTCATGGCGGGTGAGGTTATATTTCTCCTGCAAGGACGAGAGCGTGTTGTTGAACAGCAGATCGGTGAAGGCAAACAAGGTTTCCCATTCCTGCCGGGAAAGATTGGTATGCTGCGGGTCTTCCTTCAATTGTAAGAGGAGCGATAAGCCGGGATGTTCTGTTTCGGCCGACGAGAGTTGTTTGATCTGCTGTTCACAGATCAGAATCTTCTGCCGATAGAAAGCAATATCATCCAGCTTCTGCTGATAGTCGGCTGATTCCTGACTGATCCGTCCGAGTTCTTTTTCCAGGAATCGGATTTTCTCCAGATATTGTTCCCGCTCCGTCTGGTGCCGACCTATCAGGAATTGCTTCTGCTTCCACCGTTTCCGACTGATGGCAACTCGTTCTTGCCGTTTGCCCACATGCAAGCCCAGTCCATACGCCAGCATGACCGCTGCGATCAGTCCGATGCCAAAGAGAAACGGATAAAGTTCGGTCCAGTCCATGCGCCTTATCCGATATGATTGTTTTTAATGTAGGCATAAGTTGCCAGCTGTGCACAGACCTTTTCCGGATGATCATCTACCTTCGGGATATTCTTCAGGTGCTCATCAATCCAGCAGGCCTTGACATTGTCTTTCAACTGGATTTGCAGGATATCGATAATCTGCTGTTTGATGTCAGGATCCAAGATCGGGAACGCCGTTTCAATGCGGCGGTTCAGGTTTCTCCGCATCCAGTCTGCCGATGTCAGGTATAAGTCTTCTTTCCCATCATTGTAGAAGTACCATACGCGGGCATGTTCGAGAAACATATCTACGATTCGTGTGATCCGGATATGCTGGCTATAAGGCTGATTAGGCACCAGGCAACAAATTCCCCGGACAATCAGATCAATTTCCACGCCACATTCACTGGCATGATACAGACAATCAATCATGTGCTTGTCATGCAGACCGTTCATCTTGAGGACAATCCTTCCCCTTCGTCCTTGGCGTACATGTTCGATTTCCCGTTCGATCATCTGTTCCAGTTCAGGCACCATATTGAAACGAGCCACAAGCAAGTGGGAGAAAGTCGGGTTCGACAAACGACCTTCCAATACGGCAAATACCTTGTTGATGTCTTGTACTAAAGCAGCATTACAAGTCAGCAAAGCCATATCCGAATAAATGCGGGCCGTCTTCTCGTTGAAGTTGCCGGTACTGAGGTAAGCTATGTCTTTTCGCTTCCGTCCGTCGTCGGCATCCTTTCGTAAGATAACTGCTACTTTGGCATGGACTTTCAAGCCCGGAATACTATAGATGATACGGATACCTGCCTGTTTCATCCGTTCGGCGGCACTCATGTTGTTCTCTTCGTCGAAGCGGGCTTTCAGTTCTACAAAGACAGTCACTTTCTTACCGTTCTGGGCAGCGCTGACTAGTGTATTGATCACGGCTGAATTTTCGGCAACTCGATATTGCGTAATCTTGATCTCATCAACCTTCGGATCGAAGGCCGCTTCCATTAGTAGGCGGATCAGGTAATCGAATGACTGATATGGAAAATGCAGGAACACATCCCGTTTCTTGACTGCCCGAAACATGGAACCCATTTCATCCAAGAAAGGTACTCGCATAGGCGAAGGAACTTGTCGTTCCAACTCTTTCCCTCGAGGATTGGGCAGTTTGGCCAGGTCTTGCAGATTATGATAACGTCCGCCTTTTACCAGATCTTCTTCCGCGATATTAAAAGCCTTGCATAAGAAGTCGAGGAAATCATCCGGCATACTCATGTCGTACATGAAACGACTCAAAGCACCGATCTTACGTTTCTTCAGTTTCTTGCGGATATTCTCGACAATACTGCTGCTGGTTTCATCTTCCAGATAAATGTCGGCATCCCGCGATATCTTGATGTTGTAGCACGAATCAATGTCGTAACCCGGGAAAATAGAGGATAAGTTTGCCCGGATGATATCATCGATGAACATGATGTAATGTTTCCCTTCGTGACTGGGCAATTCAATGAAGCGAGGCACTTTCGAGTAGGGAATTTTCATCAGGGCATATTGATACGGGACTTGCTTTGCTTCGGTACAGCTCTCTTTGTCATGTCTCTTTTTAGTCATTCGAATGACCAGATACAAACGACGGTCGCGAATGAAGGTCCGGATATCATCTTTCTGGATCATCACCGGAGCCAGGAACGGAAAGACTTCCTCATTAAAGAAGTTCTGGACAAACGCTTCATGGAAAGGTTCCGGCCGGCTGTCAAGATACAGATGAATGTGTTGACGTTCCAGTTCGGCTACGACTTCCCGGAAGACCCGTTTGTATTCTTGTTGCTGCCAATTCACTTCACGGGTGATTTCAGCCAAAGTTTCTTCGGCTTCTTCCGAACTCTCTTCGGCATAACTCTTCTTCATAATCACACCCCGATGTTCGGCCACACGAATTTCATAGAATTCCTCCAGATTGGATGAATAAATCGAGAGAAACTTGATTCGTTCATATACTGGTAGCGATTCATCTTCGGCTTCCATCAATACTCGATAGTTGAAGGACAGCCAACTAATATCCCGTTTGAAATATCGATACATATTTTCCATACTAAGCTTCGCTTGGAATCGTAAATATAGATACTTTTGCTAAACAAACGAATTGAATTATGAGAAAAATTGGACTATTATCAGATACCCATGGTTATTGGGATGATAAATACTTGAAATACTTTGCGGATTGTGATGAAATCTGGCATGCCGGAGATATTGGTTCGGACGAACTGGCGACCCGTTTGGCTTCTATTCATCCTTTACGGGCAGTTTATGGCAATATAGACGGACAGAATCTTCGGTTGGAATATCCGAAGATTGCGCATTTTCAGGTAGAACAAGTCCGGGTGATGATGACGCATATCGGCGGTTATCCGGGACGTTATAATCCTGAAATCCGGAAAGAACTCTTTGATACGCGTCCTCAATTGTTTATAGCCGGACATTCACATATACTGAAAGTGGCATTTGATCCGACTTTGTCTTGCCTGTATATGAATCCGGGAGCAGCCGGGAAAAGCGGTTTTCACCTGAAAAGAACCTTGCTGCGTTTTAATATTGATGGTGATAAGATCAAGGATCTGGAAGTCATTGAGCTTGGAAACCGTTAATGTTATTCTGGCTTTGCTTCTTGTTGTTCACTGCACAGGCACAGATTTTCGGCCAGCAGGATTGTGTTCTTCAAATAGGAAAATTCACGTTCGAAGTAAACAGAGAATATGCCTTTTCCTAAATTCTCTTCGATCTGCTGGATAGACCACAACTTGCCGTCCTGTACTTGCTTGTACTGTTCGATCACCTGTTCATCCTGGATGCAGATGACAAATAAGGAAACCTGGTGTTTTACCCGTTCGTTTTCGAATGTATAACGGATAAGCAGGCGGGGCTGAATCTTACCGACCAAGGTTTTCAGTCCTTCAACAGCCTCCTGCGCTGCCGCTTCGATGCTCTGGCGGAACAAAACGTAACGGTAAAACGGATAATCGATCATGGAAGCTGATACGTAAGCGTATTCATTCCGTTTGGCCAGATAAAGCATGCCTTTGTGGACCAGAGCTATGCGGACAATCGGGTGGTAGTACTTTTTGGGGAGCAGACGACTGACAGAATAGGCTATACAGCCAATAACCGAACCTTTGTCGTTGAGTACGGGCAGCCACATTTCTTTCTTCAGTCGTCCACGGACCATGAGCAAACGGATTTGTTCGTAGACAATAACCGCCACACCGATAATCAGTCCCATATCCCGGTACAGAAACCGGTTGAAGCGGATATCTTTCATCTCTTCCGGCAGGATGTTATAGAAGGCGATTCCTAACAGGTGAAGAATATATAAGTTTCGGAAGAGCTGGGCGATAAAGAAGAACTCATTCAGCATGGTCAGGTTGTGCGTCTTTTCGTAGGCCGGATGCTGGGCGTCGCGTACGCGATGCAGCAGCGGTTTTTTGACAATCTTGACCACCGTCAATACGATGATGAGAAGAATTTCGGTAATCAGTGGTGTATAGACGGCCAGAACTTCTTCCACGCGCATGAAGATAAGAAAGAAGGCGTAGAGGATTAAGGTGAGAAAAGATGGCAGCAGCATGAATGAATATATTTTGTCTTTCCGCAAAATATGGAAGACAAACATACTCAAGACGCAGAATATGGCCGATACTGTATAGGCTTGCAGATAGGAAATATAATTATCCAGCAATAAAAACAACAGTAACGGCAATATTCCTAGAGCTTGATTTTCCCAACTTTTTCTGATACGAGTCATAATTCTTGTTCTTATTTCAATTACTCCTGATCGTTCTCTTTTCTTTCATTTTCAATGAATTCGGCAGGAAACCTTTTATCTTCCCTTGTGTTTTTTGATCAGTTTCAATATAAGAACAAAAATGTACCAGAAAAAGTTCTGTTTTTCTGAATAAATATCCACCTTACACTCTTCTAAACATGCTTTTCGGCATGATAAGAGGAACGGACCAGCGGAGCACTTTCTACATGTTTGAAGCCCTTTTCCAAGGCGATTGTCCGGTATTTCTCGAATTGATCGGGATGAATATAGGCTGATACGGGAATGTTCTTGCGTGATGGCTGCAGATATTGACCGATGGTCAGCACCGAAACACCGACTGCCAGCACATCGTCCATCAGTTCGCAGACTTCTTCTTCCGTTTCTCCCAGTCCGACCATGATACTTGTTTTGGCAACAATGTTTCGCGATGCAATCCGCTTCAGAACCGACAGGCTCACGTCATAGCGGGCAGCACTGCGTACCAACGGTGTGATACGCCGGATGGTTTCCATGTTGTGTGAGATAATTTCGGGAGCAGCGTCGATGACCTGATCAACCAGTTCCAGCTTGCCTTGAAAGTCGGGTATCAGCACTTCGAGTGTAGTTGTCGGATTCACCCGTTTGATAGCCCGGATGGTAGCTGCCCAGTGGGAAGCTCCTAAGTCGGGCAGATCGTCCCGATCGACTGAGGTGACAACGGCATGTTTCAACTGCATCAGCCGGATACTTTCCGCTACATTTTCCGGCTCTTTCGGATCCAACGGAAGCGGTTTACCGGTCAGGGTGTTACAGAAGCGACATGAACGGGTACAGATATCGCCTCCGATCATGAAGGTTGCTGTTCCTCGGCTCCAGCATTCGCCCATATTCGGACATTTACCGCTAGTACAAATGGTATGCAGACAATGCGATTCAACGATCCGTTTTGTCTGCGTGAAATGTTCATTTCCACGAAGCCGGATTTTCAACCAATCCGGCTTCTTGATATGTTCTGCCATGTTTATAGATTATCGAACAAATAATTAGACATCTTGGTGTATAGGTGATAACGGGTGTTTCCTCCCGAAATACCATGATTGCGGTCTTTATAGACGTGCATATCAAATTGCTTTCCTGCCTGAACCAACGCTTCGGCATATTCCAGCGATTGCATGAAGTGTACGTTGTCGTCGGCTGTTCCGTGGATCAGCAATAGTTTTCCTTGCAGATCCTTCACACGGCGTAACGGAGATGTTTCTGCATAGCCTTCAAAGTTTTCCTGGGGCGTACGCATGTATCGTTCGGTATAAACGGTATCATAGTATTTCCAGTCGGTTGGAGGTGCTACGGCAATACCCACTTTAAAGGTCCCTTTTCCAACAGACAAAGCCATCAGTGTATTGTATCCACCGAAACTCCAGCCCCAGATTGCCATCCGGTTCTTGTCAATATAAGGCAGTTCGCCTAAAGCCTGGGCGGCTTCAACCTGGTCTTGTGATTCCAGGATTCCCATCTTCATATAAGTACATTTGCGGAAAGCTTCTCCACGGGCACCGGTTCCGCGTCCATCAACTGAAACCACGATGATTCCTTTTGATGCCAGATATTGTTCCCAATCCATGCCGTACTGATCCAATACTTGTTGAGAATTCGGACCACTGTACTGAACCATTAGGACCGGATATTTCTTGTTCTTGTCGAAGTTAACCGGTTTCACCATCCAGGCATTCAGTTCATAACCGGATTTTGTCGTAACAGTCATGAATTCTTTCGGAGAATAAGATTTGGCTGCCAGCTTCTTGGTGAGTGCTGTATTGTCCTGAAGTACGCGCAGTACCCGATTCTTCTTGGTTTCGTTGACTGTGATCTGCATCGGTGTATTGACATTCGAGAAACGATTGACGTAATAGGCGAAGTTCGCACTGAAATCAGCATGGTTCGTTCCTTCTTTTGTTGATAATTTCGTTTTGACACCTTTGGCATCTATCTTATAGACAGCCCGGCGCATCGGACTTTCTTCGGCCGATTCGTAATAAGTTGTTTTGGTCAGTTCGTCATATCCCAGTAAGGCGGTGACATCCCAGTTACCTTTGGTGATCTGACGTTGCATAACACCTGTCGGAGAATATAGGTAGATGTGAGAATAGCCATCCTGTTCACTGACATAGGTGAAGCCACTTTCCATAAAATGAATGGAAGTCAGCCACTCTGAATCTACATAACATTTATTTTCTTCCTTCAGGATCAGCTTGGAAACACCACTCTTCGGATTCGTATAAAACATATTGAAACGGTTCTGCTGGCGGTTCAAGGTCATGACAGCCAGTTGTTCCGGTTTCGTTGTAAAGGTAATACGAGGAATATAGCCGTCGGCATCCATCGGAATATCCAGTTTCTTGGTATCCTTGCTTTCTACATTGTAAGCCATGACAGATACCGTTGAGTTCTTTTCGCCGGCCTTCGGATATTTGAAGTTGTAATAACTGGGATACAGACCGTCTCCATATACTTGCATAGAGTATTCCGGTACTTCCGATTCGTCAGAACGTACGAAAGCCAATACTTTACTGTCGGGCGACCAAGCCATCAGGTTAGTTACCGAAAACTCTTCTTCATAAACCCAGTCGGTGATACCGTTCAGAATGGCATTCTGTTTGCCGTCTTTGGTAATCTGTATTTCCGTATCATAATCAAACTTACGGATCCAGATGTTATTATCTTTCACGTAGGCACACATACGGCCATCCGGAGAAAAAGTCGGAATCATCTGCTTACCCGGAGCATCGCTCAGCGGTTTCAGGTAATTACGGCGCACGTCATAATCATAAACCGTTGCTTGTGTAGAACGGCGGTAAATCGGTTCTACATCACAAAGAATCAGTATCCGATGTCCGGTGCTACTGATTTCGTAATTGTCGAACTTATCGATCGTACATTCGCGGGCAGTAGCTACGTTGAATAAAGTATCCACCGGATTGCCGGTACGATAAGAATACTTCACGATCATCGTCCGTTTCGGATTCATAGCCGTATAATGCTCGCCATCGGGCAACGACCGCATTTCTCCTACATTGGTTATTTGCCGGAACTTTCCGCTTGTAATCTCTTTCAAATCTATTGGCTCACTTCCTTGCTGAGCCCAGCTTCCGGCCACACAAGCCGAAAACAGCAGTGCCATACTGATTCGTTTCATATTTATTCTTTCCATGATTTTTTACACCAAAGCCCCACGGCCTCTTTTCAGAGGGCAAATATAACAATTTCTCTACTTTTTTGTATGGAGATAACGAGCTGGTTGCTTAGAGGAGGATTTGTTTGTTCAGCTCATCCAGCCATTCCGGCAACTTCTCTACATAATTTCTCCTTTCAGCAAAATAAGAAGGAGCAAAAACATTGATTTGCAGATCGGCACATTTCTCAAGAATATCGTGGTCAACCGGATAGTAACTGGCCAGTACAGCGTGAGAGATATCTCCTCCATAGGTCTCACGGACGGCATCGATTTTGTATATGTCGTTTTGTGTGACCTGCCCGGACTTGCATTCAATGAAGATGAGTTCCTGTTGGCTGTTCACCAGGACATCTACTTCATTTTTGACCCCTTTTTCTCCGTGTTCGGTGAGTTGGAAACGGACGCTTTGCCAGGCTTGTGGGGGATCTGCTTGCTGTTGACTCCAAAGGTTGACCTGTTCTGCCACCAAGGTTTCCCACCATCGTCCTTCGAAATACAGAAAACAGGCATCACGGAAGCCGAGTTTCATAAGGAGCTGGTCGTTCTGGGCTATCAGTAACCGTCCGTTTCTTTGTTTAAAAGAAAGCCCGTCAGGAAATTGATAAGCTGCAGGCAGCAATTCAATTTTCCGTTTGCAGTATAAGCTATAATATCGCTGCAGCCGGGTATGTTCTTTTTTGTGCTGTTCGATGAACTGATTGATTTGATGCGCCATGCGGATATTTTCGTCCAGCAAACTGGCTGCTTCGTGATATCCGATAACCTTATTCCCGCTCAACTGGATGATCTCTTCGTTGCTGAGGAAGGTCCGAAGCTGGTTCTTTTTGAAACCGGATAGCTCGATGATCTCTCCTTGCTGCGTCAGATAAAAGGCTTCGGCCTCTTTTTCTTGGGCAACCTGAAAAGCCGCAAAGGCCATCAGTTTGGTTCCTTCTGATAAATTATATGAAAATTCCCCGTTATATGCCTGGTGGATGGAGCGGCAGGTCTCGATAATGCCTTCAGCATCGTAGGGCTTGACCAGATAACATTTTTTTTCGATCTGTACCGGGAGCATCGGAAACAGCTGTTCGATGAGTTCTTCCGTCTCTTCTGTATAGAGAAGATGAATAACATCCGGTCCAAACTCTTTGATCCCATGATAAACGGAAGTAATATCTTTACCTGTCAGGATGATTTGATGTTTCATTGTCTTGAAATTTACACAAAGAAAAAGAAGTTTGCTGGATTGTGCAAGGATTCTTTCCATTGATTATTTATCGGATTGGGTGGGCTGGCGATACGCTGTCGGTAACAGACGTGATAGCCTCTGAAACGGGTGAATCCATCCCTTCAAATTTAAACAGACGAGAATTGAAAACGATTCTCGGGAGATTTAAAAACAGTCCTCGTTAGTTTTGTTTTAATATACGCCAGCTTTTCTCCAAAATGCGCCGGCTTTTAATAAAAATACGCCGGCTTTTTCTTCGTTTATGCCTACCTTTTTTTCTGGTCTTGAATTATTATAAGATTTATGATGTTAGATAAAGCCTAATTAGTTGATAAATAGATACTATTCAAATACCTATATCTCGGTCATAGAATAAAACAGGAGTCCCAGTATTGGAAGTGTCAATGCAGACTCCAGTTAAAATTGAAGGATACTGTCTCAATACCTATATCTCGGTCATAGAATAAAACATCAAAGGTATCTGGCAAACTTGTGGAGGAGGTACAGTCTCAATACCTATATCTCGGTCATAGAATAAAACTCTAGAGGGTTATACCCATAGAACTTTTGTTAAAGTCTCAATACCTATATCTCGGTCATAGAATAAAACTCTTGTCAAAACTTGACAAAGATCAAAAAGTTATGATGTCTCAATACCTATATCTCGGTCATAGAATAAAACGCGATATGTTGTATAATATTAGCTTCGATAAAGCTGTTGTCTCAATACCTATATCTCGGTCATAGAATAAAACCATACATTCGCTTGTTCTTAAGTCTCTTGAGACTGTCTCAATACCTATATCTCGGTCATAGAATAAAACTTGAACTTAGTACTGCCGATAATGGCGATATTAATATTGTCTCAATACCTATATCTCGGTCATAGAATAAAACAAGGTTATACTTATAACTACGATATTAGTAGTATTGTCTCAATACCTATATCTCGGTCATAGAATAAAACTATTGTTTAATCTATAAAATATAAGTATTATGAGTCTCAATACCTATATCTCGGTCATAGAATAAAACTTAATAATTGTATAGATACCGATAAAGTGCTTGACGTCTCAATACCTATATCTCGGTCATAGAATAAAACCAATGATGGTGTTGTTGATACAAACAAGTATCAGCGTCTCAATACCTATATCTCGGTCATAGAATAAAACATGATGCTACAAATTATTCTATCAGTGCTAGTTCTTGTCTCAATACCTATATCTCGGTCATAGAATAAAACTCTATTTAACGAATATGGCACTGACAATGTCATGTTTAAGTCTCAATACCTATATCTCGGTCATAGAATAAAACTTGTGGGTATTATTATTCCTGGTAGAAACAATGCCAGGATGTCTCAATACCTATATCTCGGTCATAGAATAAAACTTTAGGTTATTACTACAAATATGACATTGATAGTATTAAAGTCTCAATACCTATATCTCGGTCATAGAATAAAACGCTTTTGTAGCAAAAATGTTACAAGTGTTTGAAGTGTTGTCTCAATACCTATATCTCGGTCATAGAATAAAACAATGATGTTGAAACTGGTGAAGTATTGAACAAATTCGTCTCAATACCTATATCTCGGTCATAGAATAAAACGTTATTGGTATAGCTTTGTGGTTATTATTATTCGTCTCAATACCTATATCTCGGTCATAGAATAAAACAACTTGACAATCAGATAAATGGAAAAATAAGCCGTTTTGAATTATTTAATAACACCTTTATAGTCAAGAAGAAAGAAGAATTTTCGCAAATGTATGCTTCAGAAATACGCCACTTTACCCATTTTTAGAGTTTTCAGTCCGATAATAACCTGTTATTCAATCGGATATTCAATTGAAAAAGTTCGCAAAAGAAAATAGAAAAACGGAGAAAAAGTAGATTTGCGAAAATCGCCTATTTTCTCTGTTTCGGTATCCAATTGAAAATAAGATCAATACGTCAAAGAACGAAAAGTGAAGAAATGCAAATCTTCGCAAATGTTTTGCGTAAGATACGAAAAAAATAGATTTGCGAAAAAATTTAGAAGCTTAAATTTGAGCTTGTTTTGAAAATGTATTGAAAATCAGTCTCTTCTAAAAATGGCAATTTTCGCAAATGTTTTTGAGCAAAACAAGCTACCATTTGGCAATATAGGGTTTGAAAGAATTCGTTTCGTCCATTATGAACTGAACCACTTCCCGAATTTGCTTCTTGATGATTTCAGTGAAAGGAATTTCTTCACCCCGATATTTTTCATATCGGTTAATTCTTTCAATGACATTTTGGATAAGTAGCTTTTTCGTTGGTTCGGATAGTAGATCACCTTTCATTTTTAAAGGCTCACCTTTTTGAACAAGAGAAATAACGACTCGGTCGACGGCCTGCGCCCTGAAGATTTCAATCAAGTCGTATACGAGAGTTGGCTTCTTTTCTTGTGGTACATGCAATACTGAAACAGACGGATTGAGTCCTTTCGCGATGACAGCATTCCAGATGCGCGCATACATAATGGCATATCCATAATTTAGGAGAGAGTTGAATAAGTCGTTGGCACCTTGCCTGATACGAGCTTGGAAATCGATCTGATCGTCGAGCATCAGTAAACGAAGAAATTCCCAGTAAGCATTAGCCGCATGGGCTTCAAATCCCATGAATTGTTGTGCATAATTTTCATCAAGGATCTGTTTTTCGGCTTCTTTCATTTGTTGCAGGCTCTTTTCAATGCGAAGAACGGTGTCAGGGAAAGCAAGAGCAACCGTTTCTGATTCGTTCTTGTGATACTTATGGTAGTATTTGATCAAGTTAAGCTGGTTTTTCAGTTTCCCTTCTAAAATACGCCTGGCAAGATATTTCTTTTTACAGACAGACATGTTTACTTGTCTTTCCCAAAGATCTCGATTGATGTAAGTGGGAGAGCATAAAGTTGCGAAGTGAGTGCCTTTTGAATCAAAAAAATCAATCGGGATGTTGTGCTTTGTGCAAAAAGATAATGTGTCGGATGAAAGGCTGATACCTTTCCCGATGACAGTAAGGTGTTTGAGAGAAGACGATGGCTTTTTATAGATGTTTTTTCCTTTCAACCTGACGATGATGCCTTGATTAGAACGGGCAATGAAGCATCCAGGAGTGCTGATTATCCATTCGGAGCCTTCGTTTTCCCGTTTTCTGTATTCTTGTTTTTTCTGATCGATCAGCTTTTTGTTGTCAATATTTTTAGTCTTTGGCTTATCGCTGAGTTGTACTTTATATTTCAAGTAAAAGCTTTCAAAATCTTTTATCAGCAGATTCTGAGAAAGATTTGTTTCGACAGAAAAATAGGAAATTTTCTTCAGCTCTTCCTTTAATGTCGTTTTATTGGGAATATCTTTCAGGTGTGACTGGATGATGTGGAAGATTCGGGAGACTAATGTTATGTCGAGTTCTTTCAACAAGTCATTAGGTAATAGTTTCCCATAATAGTTCTTGATTCCGGCAAGAGACTCTAAGGCTGTTTCCTGAAATGTATTGTTAGTTAAATCGAGTGTCTCTATACGTTTTTTTAAGTCCTCTAATTTTTTAGGACTTAATGTCAGTTCATCCTTACGAATCCAAATACCCAGAAATTCTACGCCCTTTTCAATTGGTTGAATCTCCGGTTGGTTGAGCTGTAAAAGGTATTTGCTTGACAGTTTATTCTTTATTTCTTCTACAAGGCAGGCTAAATTCGCTTCCGAATCAGCTATAACGACAAAATCATCCGCGTATCGGATATACGCAGCCGTTTTAGTAACAACAAACTGATCAAAGGAGTGCAGGTAAAAGTTGGCCAGCAGTGGAGATAATACAGCCCCTTGAGGCACACCCTTAGTTATATTGTTCCACTGCATTTGTTGGTTGACCATACCCATTTGTGTGCACAGTTCAATAAGGCGTACGATATCAGGTTCTCCTAAAAAGGCAGAGAGCCGTGAGAATAACTGGTCGTGAGGTATAGTATCAAAGTAATTGTCGATGTCCAGTTTGGCTATCCATCCATTTTTCATCTGGGCCAAAAAGTGATTTACCCGTCGGATTGCCTTTACCGGACCTTTGCCTGGTCTGTAACCATAACTGTTATTTATAAATATCTTTTCAAAACGCGGTTCAATTAATGACTTAATGGCTTGTTGAACAATCTTATCGCGTACACTTAACAAACCTAACTGCCGCTTTTCATGATTCTTTTTAGGAATGTCAATTCGCAAGTAAGGCTCAGGATTCCAGGTTTTTGCTAATAACTCTTTTTTTAGTGCATCCAGGTTCTCCTTCAGATTTTCTTCAAAGGCAGCAACCGACTGGCCATCAATTCCACCCGCGGAATTTTTGGCTTTAACCGTTTTCCACGCACTATATAAAGTGACAGGAAGACATAATTTTTTGTAGATAGAATGGCTCATACCAAGAATGCATTTTGAAAGTTGTATAATTCCGTTTATTAGATTCCTGTCTGCAGAAAGAACTATATCTGTTGCACAAGATTGAATTTTTTCCTCAAATCAGGTTCATAGATAATCTTCGTATAACAATTCACACAGATTGGGTAATATACAATCCGATCGTCATCTATATCCATCCATTTTTCAATCTGTTTCTTAACTTTCTCGAACTGAGAATCTGTAAGCATGCATTCGAACACGCTGTAATTCACACGTTGCCCATGTTTTTCTAAAAAGTTGGCGATGCGATTTCTGTTTCGATCGTCAACAATGTCGTAGGCTATTACCCAAAATTGTTTTTTTGCTTTCATCGTACTTCCTATTTTTCAATACCTGTATCTCGGTCATAGAATAAAACAACCTTGAGGTGTCAACTACTGTTGACGATCACCGTCTCAATACCTATATCTCGGTCATAGAATAAAACTCGATTTGAACAAAGAGCAAATTCAGTTTATCCCAGAATTGTCTCAATACCTATATCTCGGTCATAGAATAAAACTTAATGATCCTACAAAAAATGTGTCTAATCTGGACAAGTCTCAATACCTATATCTCGGTCATAGAATAAAACTACTTTAAAAGCTCTAGAGAGCTATGCTCATAGAGCGTCTCAATACCTATATCTCGGTCATAGAATAAAACATCATGGCAAATTTAATTATTTCAGTATTTATGTCTCAATACCTATATCTCGGTCATAGAATAAAACTGTTTAATACATTAATATTATTGAAAATGATACTGTCTCAATACCTATATCTCGGTCATAGAATAAAACCAACGAATATGGCACTGATAGTGTCATGTTTAAGTGTCTCAATACCTATATCTCGGTCATAGAATAAAACTTAAAAGCTCTTGAGACTTATGCTCATCGAGCTTTTGTGTCTCAATACCTATATCTCGGTCATAGAATAAAACAACTTCTATTCAACGAATATGGCACTGACAATGTCATAGTCTCAATACCTATATCTCGGTCATAGAATAAAACGTTAAACTTCTATTCAACGAATATGGCACTGATGTCTCAATACCTATATCTCGGTCATAGAATAAAACGATATGTTGTATAATATTAGCTTCGATAAAGCTGTTGTCTCAATACCTATATCTCGGTCATAGAATAAAACCATACATTCGCTTGTTCTTAAGTCTCTTGAGACTGTCTCAATACCTATATCTCGGTCATAGAATAAAACTTGAACTTAGTACTGCCGATAATGGCGATATTAATATTGTCTCAATACCTATATCTCGGTCATAGAATAAAACAAGGTTATACTTATAACTACGATATTAGTAGTATTGTCTCAATACCTATATCTCGGTCATAGAATAAAACTATTGTTTAATCTATAAAATATAAGTATTATGAGTCTCAATACCTATATCTCGGTCATAGAATAAAACTTAATAATTGTATAGATACCGATAAAGTGCTTGACGTCTCAATACCTATATCTCGGTCATAGAATAAAACCAATGATGGTGTTGTTGATACAAACAAGTATCAGCGTCTCAATACCTATATCTCGGTCATAGAATAAAACATGATGCTACAAATTATTCTATCAGTGCTAGTTCTTGTCTCAATACCTATATCTCGGTCATAGAATAAAACTCTATTTAACGAATATGGCACTGACAATGTCATGTTTAAGTCTCAATACCTATATCTCGGTCATAGAATAAAACTTGTGGGTATTATTATTCCTGGTAGAAACAATGCCAGGATGTCTCAATACCTATATCTCGGTCATAGAATAAAACTTTAGGTTATTACTACAAATATGACATTGATAGTATTAAAGTCTCAATACCTATATCTCGGTCATAGAATAAAACGCTTTTGTAGCAAAAATGTTACAAGTGTTTGAAGTGTTGTCTCAATACCTATATCTCGGTCATAGAATAAAACAATGATGTTGAAACTGGTGAAGTATTGAACAAATTCGTCTCAATACCTATATCTCGGTCATAGAATAAAACGTTATTGGTATAGCTTTGTGGTTATTATTATTCGTCTCAATACCTATATCTCGGTCATAGAATAAAACAACTTGACAATCAGATAAATGGAAAAATAAGCCGTTTTGAATTATTTAATAACACCTTTATAGTCAAGAAGAAAGAAGAATTTTCGCAAATGTATGCTTCAGAAATACGCCACTTTACCCATTTTTAGAGTTTTCAGTCCGATAATAACCTGTTATTCAATCGGATATTCAATTGAAAAAGTTCGCAAAAGAAAATAGAAAAACGGAGAAAAAGTAGATTTGCGAAAATCGCCTATTTTCTCTGTTTCGGTATCCAATTGAAAATAAGATCAATACGTCAAAGAACGAAAAGTGAAGAAATGCAAATCTTCGCAAATGTTTTGCGTAAGATACGAAAAAAATAGATTTGCGAAAAAATTTAGAAGCTTAAATTTGAACTTGTTTTGAAAATGTATTGAAAATCAGTCTTTTCTAAAAATGGCAATTTTCGCAAATGTTTTGGATAAAAATGATAGACAATTTTGTATAATCGAGATAATACAGTTACATTTGTAGGGTAACATAACGTAAAATCTATATATAATGATTGATGAAGCCGAAAAAGAAGCTTTGTTTCCTAATGGAAAAACTACAGACTCGACTAATTCCGATGATTTTGATAAGTTGTTGGAGGAATTTATTCGGGAAGAAACAGCTGATTTAATAGAAAATGAAGACGAGGTTGATAGTTCTACCTTTGAAGGTGAGGATGAAGTCGATTCTAAAAATTGGAAGGTAGAGAAAGTTGAGTATGCTTATTTACCTGAACCGATGATACCTGAAACGTATCAAGAAAATACATTTTTTCGGTTAAGACAATTGCATTTATTAAAATTATGCTTTATCTTTCGTGCATAAAGATATATGCTCTAAAATTAAAGCTATGTTAACTGAAGATAAAAGAAAAACACTATTTCTATTAGGTGGACATGATTTGGAAATGTGTACCATCCGAGAAATTCTGGCATCACATCATTATCTTTATGTAGATCATCAGTTGGGTTGGGCAGATTCAAAATTAAGTAATTATAGAGAGGAAATAGACCAGTTTTATGGGAAAGAACCGGACGGATTGATATATGGCATTGAGCTGGAGAACGATATCGGTCTAAATACTCGACATTATATATCAATCGATCATCATAATGAATATGCTGATAGGGTTAGTGCTTTGGAACAGATTGTTGTCTTGTTGCAGCTACCAATGAACCGAATGTGGAATTTAATTGCTGCAAATGATAAGCGATATATTCCTGGTATGGAAGCCTTGGGAGCGACGAAAGAAGAAATCAATACAATCCGTCTGTTAGATCGCCAAGCCCAGGGAGTCACGGCTTCTGATGAACATTTGGCCCAAAAAGCAATCATGGAAAATCTAACGAAACGTGGTGATTTGATCATTGTTAAATCTTTTTCTTCTCGTTTTTCTCCCATTTGCGACAGGTTGTTCCCGTATGAAAAACTGCTCGTCTTTACCGATGAAGAGTGGATGTATTACGGAAAGCAGGCAGACCGGTTGGTAGAAATTTTCCAATTTGATATACAGAATGGCCTCATATTTTACGGCGGTGGTCCTGATGGATATATCGGCTGCAAAAGAAAGGTATATACTTCTAATGAAATACAACAACATATTGAATTAATCAAAAATCTGATGAACCATGGAAACATATAGTTATCATATTTTTTATTTCCCATTTCGCTGGTCATTACCTACGGACGAGAGAAAGCTATTCTCCGAACAGGTGGATTTAAAGCGTATCCCCATTTCTAAATATACGATGTGGGAACGTACCCAACTTGACGATGAAAGTCATCCGCATTACCACAACGAGCAGGAGCTGAAAGAGGCCCGTGAATTGTTTGGTGAACGCCAATATTATTTCGACTTCGTCCACCCTGTTCTCTACGATATAAAAGGATGCGTCAATCCATTAATAAACCATTATGAGCGGCGTGAACCTAAAACGGGTCATACAGAATACCTTATTCAAGTCAGTAACAAGACTTACCGCCTAAGGTTAGAGGCTTTGAACTTAAATCTCTATTCTACGGGTGTCGGTATCCTATCCTTTTACACGGCGAACGAAGAAGAGAGCCAAAAAGATGAGGAGTCGATTCGTGACATCAACCAGTTCGGACGACGAATTATGCCGCCTCATAGCGGTGAATTTGACCCAGATAATCGCAATATGATTGCCGTAGCTATCCAGATTAGAGGATTAAGAGGTGATGATGATCGTTATTATGATTGTTTTGATTATAAGGAACAAGCGCATGGAAATGAACGAGGTTTAACTACCGTTTGGGAACCTGCTCGGTTTATCGTAAATCTCATTCAAGATCTTTCTCCTGAGTTAAAAGTGGTTCCAGCTATTGATGATCGAATGTTGGTAAACTGCTGGTATGGTAATGATGAGTTATCTGCTTTGGTTAAGGAGCAAGGAGAAAATGAAAAATCAAAGTTCATTAACGGTGATTTTTGGTACAAATATGTTTTCGTGGATCATGGTAACTCTCTAAATGACGAAACTTGCCAGAATAAATCAATGAAAGAAGATTTATTAAAAAAATCGACCTACTTCAGATGGCAAAATCAGGGTACCATATTTGGCGTATCTCGCTATTCATTAGTCGCATTGACAGACAAACAATGGTTTGCTGAAAACATCTTAGCCATGCACATGCGCACCATCTATTCCCGTATGTTTGAATTGATCATCATCCAGCGGGCCTCCATGTTGCGATTCTCAGGTGAAGTAACCAAAGTCAGTTCATTAACAGGTGCCAACAATAAAGAGGTAGCCAAGCGAATCGGTTCTCTCTATAAGGAATATATTCGATTCGTGAATCAGGTCTATTTCCGGAGTGTCACCGTGCAAGACCAGGGCATTGAGCTTTATGAAATGCTGATGAATCAATTCGCGTCTAACGAGCAAATCAAAGACTTGGATGGCGAAATTGGTGAATTATACCAATACATCACGCTGATGGTTGATCAAAACAGGAACGAAAATGGAGAGAAACTGAACATACTCGCCGCTGTATTCCTGCCGGCCACACTACTCACTGGTATATTTGGCATGAACAAAATAGCGGATCTCGAATGTACGGGGGGATTTTGGGTGCATGTTATTATCGTGATGGTTTCAGTTATCACAGCATATTGGATTATTAAAAAACGGGGGGAATAAATATGGAACAAAAGGCTTGGATCTTAATTTTGATTTTGGGTATTTTGATTTTGGGTATTTCAAAAATAATTATTGCAATTTATGATAAAAAAACAACATTCATGTCAAAGCAATTAGACCATGAGTACGAAATCAAAGTATTAGAATTCAATCAAAAGAAAGAATGGGAAGATATTATCACTAAAAAAACAAATCAAAAAAAAGATGAAGATTGGGTAAAAGAAAAAGACGAACTCAAAAGGAAAGTCGATGAGCTCTGGGATAAACGGAATAACATCACGCCGTTAGATATGAATCGAATTGCGCTACTTCACTTAGTCTTATGCGGTAGCAAAGAAGCTATTACCGCAGAAAACATGGAAAAGGAGATAGCAAAAATAAAGGAAACATATGAAATAATTAAGAATCAACTAAATAAATAGCCATGGAAGTTTTAAAAATAACATTGAAACAGCACACTCCACTGATTCATTTCCAACATGATCAGTATGGGGCTACTTTGCGAGCTTCGGAAGTAAAACCAAAGCTGGATAAATACATTCAATCTCTTATTAACGAAAATCTATACTCCAGATATTGCATAAAAGACACAAATGCGTTAAAATACAAGTTAGAGATTATCGCTAATGAATCCGATAAAATTCCTATAAGCATTCCTGTTTCTTCAAAAATCAAAGAAGGGAAAAGAGTCTTTGAGGCAACATTTCCTTTCATTTTATCTAATATGGACGCAAAAGAGAAAGAAAGCGACTTAATCAATTTTTCATATTACAAAAAAATAACTCTTATTTTCATCACCTCACACAAAAAAATCAAGGAATTAATCAACGAATACATTGATGAGTTTTTTGCCGTCAACAATTTTGGCAATAGGCAAGATAAAGGATTTGGATCTTTTTTCAGAGATAAAGCGGATTTAGAATCATTTGAAACCGCTTTATCAAACGTATACACAAAATTATACTCCAAAAGAATAAATGCTTTTTCTTTGCCCGTTAATTTCACGAACCTAAAGAATGCATTTTTTTCGCTAGAGAAAGATTATAAAAAACTTAAATCCGGCATAAATCGATATGAATCTCTCCTAAAAAGATATGGAGAAGAAGAATATAATTATCAATGGGAGAAAATCGCTATAAAAAAAGCAAAAAAAAATGATGACATACCAAACAACACCTATTATTTACGGGCATTACTCGGCGCAACAACAGCCATGCCTTATATAAATGACAGACAAATTGTTGAAATTGAATCCGAACTAGACGAGAATGGGAATGAGATTGTACAACGTTTTTCATCCCCTATTGTTTTCAAAATATTTAACAATATGGTTTTTGCATTACCCAATGATGAGAATTTAAATGCAATCATTGGAAAAAGGTTCAAATTCTCAATAAAAAGAGAAAAAGACAAACGATTGGTTCATGAGCCTTTTTACTTGGAAGTTCCATCCATAAATTTATATGATTTTATCGATTTTGGTTTATCTGAATTACAATGGAATGAAAATATATTCGACTAAATTTTATAATCATGAAATATCTAGCTATCAACATAGGCCCAATTGGACAAACTCTGTCCATGGCAAGAAAGCCCAGAGAATTTTGGGCCGCAAGTTATCTGTTCTCATACTTAATGCAAAACATATTAAAAACAATTGACGAAAAGGTTAAATCCTTGTCATTAATTTCTCCATATTATGATAAGGAAAATACCAAATCTAAAATTGGAGTTGGGCTATATCCAGACCGGGCATTTTATGAGATGAATAATGAGATTGATATCAACCCCATACTTCAGGAAGCGTTGACAAATTTCGCTTGTGAGGTCAATATACGTGTCCAGACGGCGCAACGCTATTTCCGGGTGATGAGTGTTCAGGAAGATTTCCCGTCACAGGAAGAGGCAATCGCGGGACTGAATAAAATACTGGATTGGATGGAATTGAGTCCGAAAGCATGCCAGCCGGATGATTATGACGAAATCTTGAATTATTTGAAAAGGACAACGAATGAACAACCATCGCCCCTATTCAACATTGCCTTAAATAAAGATTATTTTCCTATAGATACATTAGAGGCGATCGCTTTGGCGGGAAATCAAAAAGCCAGATATTCCTACCACCGTTATGTCTGTATCGTGCAAGCCGATGGAGATAATATGGGATCGGTCGTTAAGTTAATGGCGCAAAAGGGGATACTAAATGAATTCTCAGAACTTCTGATGGATTTTGGCAGAAAATCGTGTGGCCGGATAAATGAGTTTGGAGGACAGCCTATCTATGCCGGTGGAGATGACTTATTGTTTATTGCGCCCATTGTAGGAAGAGGGAGCAATGGAACGATCTTGGATTTAATTCGGGATCTTGACTCCTATTTCCGTACGATCCAAAATTACGTAAAAGAAAAATTAAAGGATGTGCCTGATGTTAAAGAGACCTCCATGTCGTACGGCCTTTCCGTGATTTACTATAAGTATCCTTTGTATGAAGGTTGGAAAATCGCAGCAAGCCAACTTTTCGGAAAAGCCAAGAACAAGATTAATGGAAAAAATGCGATCGCACTGAACATACGGAAAAATAGTGGTTCAGATTTCCAGTTGATCATGTCCAAGAAAGCGTTAGAATATGACAAGTTGAATGAAATGATCCTTTTTACTCCTAAAGAAACTTTGGTTTCGGCGATCGCTCATAAAATCAGGGCCAATGAGGCTCTGTTAAGCACGTTTCCCAAACAGCCACCATTTGATGGTTTCGATATTCGCCTCAAAGCCTTTTATGATCACGTCGTCGATTTGGAGGCAAAAAACGAGGAAGAGATAAAATACGCGAGATTGACACAAGAGATGTTTTCCTTGATCTACCAATCCCGTTTCTCTATTAAAGAAACCGATTCCACAACCGAGAAAAAGGAGACAGACGAAGATAAAATAAACCAGATTATCTCACAATTTTACAGCACACTACGTGTCGCTAAATTCATAAAAGGCGAGGAGGTGAAAGATGAGTAACTATTTAATAACATTATCGCCATTAGGCAAGTTCTTCTTTGGTGGCGATATGACTTTTCAAGTCGGAGAAGAAGAAAAAAGCAAATTCAACCAGGCTTATGCCAGCTACATCATTGAATCCTGCAAATTTCCCCAACAGACATCATTGTTGGGAATGATGCGTTATTTGTTATTGACAAAGTGCCCTGATGCTTTCGACTTAGCGAAAAGAAGAATAAAAGATCACAACTTGGCCACTTCTTTGATTGGTGCAAGCAGTTTCTCTGTAAAAGAAAGTCATAACACCTTAAATAATTACGGGGAAATCAAATCATTAGGCCCATGCGTCCTGATGGACAGGAGTAAACAACCAAACGAAGTTTATTTACCTTCTCCAAAAGATTTTGGGCTTCATGTTAAGTTCAACAACCTGTCAAGAACAACCTATTACAACGGCGAAAGAAGAGTCGTACCTAACATCGATAATTATGACCCGAAAACGCCGCAGGAGACAGTCTACATCGGAACACAATCCGGCTCCACCCAGAAAGAAGATGAGCTCTTCACGAAAGATGTCCGGATTGGTATCAACAAGAATTACAAGGGAAAAAGCGACGCGAAAGGTTTTTATAAACAGATCTCTTATCGCCTAAAGAAAGACTTTTGTTTCGCGTTCGCAATCGAGACAGACTTTGATTTATCCAATTGCCAAAATGAACTTGTCTCATTAGGGGCTGATGGATCCAAATTCGCCTTGTCCGCTTCGTTATCCGATAAATTCGAAATAAGTTATCCAGTGCTTCCACTCTCCAATATTGGCGAGACATGTAGCCGGATCGTATTATTGTCGGACACCTTGTTGGAAGAGGAAGATCTTCGGCTTTCCTGTTTCTCTATTTCCGAACTTGTCGGCTTCCGTTATTTAAAGACAACCGTCCATACGGAAAATTACAACATTACGAAAGGGCAGGTCGAACGAAGCCAGAAGAAATACGATCTTTATAAAAAAGGCTCTGTCTTTTATTTCGACAATCCTAAGCAGGCGACGGAATTCAAAGAAAGAATTAAGTCTAAAAAAGAATTCAATCAAATTGGATACAACTACTATACTGAAATTAACATTAAAAACGAATAAGATATGAAAAGTGTTTGGCTAATACAATCAGAAACAAATATCCATGTGGGAAACGAAAACACCTCTAGTGTAGGATTAATAGATAAAGCAATCCAAAAAGATGTTTTAACAGGAATCCCATGCATCAACGCCAGCTCTCTGAAAGGCGCGATGAACGAATACGCGACAATCGTCAAGGGACTAACACCACAGGAAAGAATCGACATCTTTGGAGTCGATAAAAGTAATGGAAATAGCGAAACCCAAAAAGGAGGTTGCGCGTTTTTCGATGCCTCTTTGTTGCTCCTTCCCATACAGGATGACACAAACTTATATCGGTTAGTCACTTGTAAAGAGCAACTTGAAAATTTTATTTCACTCGCAACATTATTGGGGAGTTTCATCCAATACAATGATTTAGTCAATAGTCTCGCAAGACAAGATTCCCATTTTAATCCGGGAAAAGATATCCTTACTTCAAAGGTTTTTAAAGAGCTTTGTGATGACGACGAACTACCTATCATTGCCCGAAATAAGCTGGACAATGGCAAAAGTGCCAATTTATGGTATGAACAGGCATTACCTCAAAAAACAACCTTCGGAATGATTGTTGACACAGGGAATTTAGACGAACTCTTTACCAAAGCTTTTGACAAGCAAATTATTCAGATTGGAGCGAATGCGACAATCGGATACGGTTACTGCCAATTTAATAGAATCAAATAGGAGGGATCGATATGAATAAGAAAAGATTAACCATTTTGATGCAATTAGCGGATGGTGTTTTACGGCCAAGTGGAATATTAAAAGCGAATGGCAGGATAGAAGATTCTTACAATGGGCAAACCTCCGGTTTTAGTGTAACAGTAGCCATGAGCGGCTTGCTACCCGCTTTAGTCATTTATTATCAACAAGCGAGTGAGTCCAGAAATATCAACCGAAAAAACATTTTGGAAGCTATTGGATTGATGATTTCACAAGATCATGATTTTACGGAGATACAGGATATTAAAGATGCCGAGTCCTTGCTAAGAGCTGCTATCAAAACTCGCGACAACGCAAAAAGCAAGAAATTAAAACAAGAGGTCATAGATTGTGCCATCGCGTTAAAGCAAATCATAAGAACCTATGAATTAATTAAGTCATGAAAAATTTAAGCAAAGCATATTATAAAGATTACTTTTCCGATACCGAATTTGTCCTGGATAATAATAAGGTTTCAGCGGATAATAAACAGATATTGACAAACAACGAAAACCTTATCCGGCAGGCGAATCGCGCTTACCTTAGTGCGGCTAAACAGGTTTATTCAGCTGAACCACAATTGATCAACCAAACATTTGACATGGAGGTTCGATACCCGGGTTTAATTACAGGTATCGGCATTAACCACGAGGCCAATATTGAGGGAGAATTCAAGTTGGGAATCCACTTTGATTATACGACCGGATTACCCATCATATATGGTTCATCCGTAAAAGGAGTTCTGCGGTCTGCTTTTAGCGAAGATGATTTATTGGATATTTTGCCAGAGTTAGTACCGGAAAATAAAACCTCTTTAGAGAATATCAAAAAGAAATTGCAAAATTGTTCGCTTAAGGATTTGGCTAATGAGTTTTTCGGGAGAGACGATAATAATCCGGAGCCACGATCCATTTATCAAAGAGATATTTTCTTTGATGCCTTAATAGACGATTTGAGGGGAAATTCTATGCTGGCCTCCGATTCGATCACGCCACATGGAAAAGATCCTTTAAAGAATCCGGTGCCTCTCACATTCGTCCGGATCGCTTCCGGATGTAAGATTAAATTCCGTTTCCGCCTCGTCGATGGCACATTAACCGTCAACGAGAAAAAGGTTCTGTTCCAATCCATTTTAATCGCTTTTGGTATTGGAGCCAAAACCAATGTTGGATATGGAAGATTGAAAAAAAACTAGTCAATTTTCCAATCTAAATTGATCCGCGACCTGTTTTTCGGGTAGCGGATCAAAAATAATCTGTAAAAACAATTTCTAAATCAAGAAAAATTACTAATATTGAATTCGAAAAAATAACTAATATTTAAATTAGTCATGATTCTAATTGAAATAATTGTATTAAAAAGCCGTATTTCTAATAAAGAGTATGTCTGTTTTTAATGGTGAGTCATGATTTTTTTTATTAACAATATTGCTGCCTCATTGAGAAAATAGAATTCACTGCTTCATCAATGTAGTAAATTTGCCAAGAGGTAGACAGTTTTGCTTGCTAATTATAGGGCGGGTAAACAGTTGAGAACTTGTTTAACTGAAATGAACGTAGTTTATGACTGTTAAAATAGTTGGTGGATTAGGAGGCCGAAGAGAAAACTTTTGGATTATAGTCGATAATTAATTTGCAATAACTTAATAGTGTAGATTAAGTATAGATCGCTTTTAGAGAGGTAGATTATAAGGTAAGGAAGTTAAATGAAAAATAAACAATGAAAGTTGATTATCTGATATTTATATTCATTATAGGATGGCAGTTATTGATTAATTCATCAATAACTGCCCAAAACATGTCTTCTCTTGATCTATTAAAAAAAGATTATCCTTTATTAATGGAGAAATTTGGTGATGAACTGAAGACACAAAAGGCCAATTATCTCTTCGCAATTGACGTTTCGGGTACGATGAATAAATATGAGAGTATTGTCGTGCCTGCCATGTCCCAATTTGTGGAATCACTTACGGATGGCGATAATGTTAATATTATCCGCTTTGGTACAGAAGCCAAAGTTTCTTTAGGAGGTTTTAGTGACATCACAGCTGAGACTAAAACGGCCCTTAAACGATACATCCAAACCCTCTATAAAAAAGATGTGGATCTTTACTCTAATACTGATCTGAACCTTTTACTGGAAGAGATCAACAAACAGTTACAGATCCAGAAAAATAACTTAACATTTATTTTTATATTAACCGATTTTATCAACGACCCAGCCAAAGGAAAAGTCCTCTTGTCGGATCAGTTATGCGATACACACCGTTCCCATCTGAAAGCTCGTGCGATCGGGCATTCTATGTATATGTATGCCTTGCAACTTCCTGTAACTGGAAACAATCATTTAGAGCTTTTTAGAAAGGCGATACCTGAAGATTTACACTTTGAGGAATTCTCGATCACTTCTCCTACCGCTTTAAAAAATTGGTTTGACCGGAAAAAAGCGGAAATATCCTTGGATAAATTCCGGGCCATCGTCCAACGACAGAAACAAGACACGCAATTCTCGATCGACCCGAAAATTGATATCGACGGCAATCTTCAATTAGATGTTAAATGGAAGCCGAACCGGTTGTTTGAGACCATATCTTTAGATGAGGTTCAACTTCTTAATGCCAATAGTGATTTTAGCCTTGATGTATCAAAACAAATTCCAAAAACTATCTCAGAAGATAAAGCGACCATAGTGGTGGGCAAGATTCGCCACACAACCAGAGGATTTCATCCTTGGAAAGGACAAATCAAGGCGATCGGAAGTTTCCCAACCGCTTACGACAGTGAGCTCGATAAGTTGGAGATCGGGAAAGGGGTTGTTGTCGCTAACGCCGAGACAAACAACCTACTTTTTACATTCTGGTTGCCTTTATGGCTTTCAGCCTTACTTCTTCTCCTCTTAATTATCTATTTCTGGCTGGTTTTCAGAGCTGCTTCCCGAAACGTCCAACATAAATGGAAAATAAACGGCCGTATTTCTGTTGAGTATAGAGGAAGGACAATTTTAGAATATCCCGTTGAAGGAGAGAGAGAAATAGGAATTGGTCGAGAGGGAAATCCTATAACCGTCACAGCTCATAATTGCGACTGGCAACTGAAAATCTACCAGAAAACTTTCAGCTGTCTACGAGTCTGGAAAAAGCCTCAACACAAGGTAACCATGAGTTCGGGATCTGGTTTCACGACTTCAAAAGGAGAATATTTACTGGGAGATATAACAACTATCTCTAAAGGAGACTTTATCCAAGTGGATGATTTCACAATTTTTTGGGGAGAATAAATAACAAAGAAGAACAAAACAACTAATTATATTTTGAGCCATGCGAGAAAGAAATATTTTCATTGGACTGGGCGGTTCAGGAGTCAATACCGTTGCTGCCTTAAAATACAAGATCTATAATAATATATCCAGTAATCAACCTTTCAAAACTATGGAGCAAAACTACAAATTCTTGTTTTGCGACACGGATCAAAAAGATATCAATAACAATAATGAATATTATAAATCGAAATACGAAAGTGGACAACGTTTACTGATCGATCCAGATAACGATTTGATTAATTTAGGCGCTGTTAATCCGGCAGCTGTTTACAAAGAGGCCACCAATAAGCCTCTTGAAAAAAAATCGAAATTGGATCTCACGATTGCTGAATGTTGTTCCAAAGACAATTCGAATGCCCTCAAGAATTATCCTATGTCGGAGGGCGCAGGCGCGTTCCGTTACAATTCTCGCATTGGATTCGCTCGTATGAGTGATTTATTCGTCAATAAACTCCGGGAATGTATCACCCAATTATCCGACACATTCACTGCCGGAAATGAAGAGGTCATGTTAAGATATTGGGTAGTCGGGAGTAGTAATGGCGGCACAGGAAGTGGTATATTCTTAGATGTACTCTATCTTATCAATATGCTGCACAAACTTATCCGTAATGGAGAGGATCCTAAAACAACTCTCGTCCTCTATATGCCCCGATTTTACATTGACGCAAACAAAGGGGATCAAAAATATATAAACAACGCATATGCTGTCTTCTCGGAGATGAATGGTTTCCAAGCCATCAGCCGCTCAAATGACCAAGAACTAAAAGAAATGGTTCATCAAATGATGTTTCAACCCCAAAATCTACAAATCCAGAATGACTCATCATTTTCTCCATTCTCAAGTTGTATCCCTATCGATATCCAAACCGAACGGGGAAACAGCCTGATGTCTCCCGGCAATATGTATTCAAACACGGCCGAGCTGCTCTATTTCATCCACCAAAGTCAAGGCCGTGATCCTTTAGCTTCCTCTTTCAAAAGCGATGCCGATAATTTCTTGGATGATCTGCTAAATCAGGATCCCCAAAACTTTTTGCAGCCAATGGGCTATGTCGCGTTGCGTAAGCCGGAAGCGGAATTCGATCACTACGTTACCCACCGGTTAAGACTCGAGATCCTGAATTACGGCATATTAGATCGATTTCCCGAAGATCTTAATTTGGAGTCAGAGATCGAGAAGATATATAATTCCATTATATATAACGAATTATTCAATTGCATTGAAAATTCCTTCTCCAACGAGATTAATCAGATTGTTGCAGATCGTATCAAACGATCTTTTTCAACTAATCTTCTTATGGATGATGATAAACCTCGAAAACGACTACCCTCCGGTATATCTCAAGTCGCCGCGGATAAGATCATCGGTCAATTTTCTATGGCGATAGACGATCTTTTTAAAGGACGAAATCATACTGGAGAAAATGAGAACAGCTTCTCTAAAGAAGCGGTCCTGAGTCGGATCGAAGAAAAACTATGGGCATGGGTTGAGGAGCAGACAATACAAAAGGGACTTAATTACGTCAAACAAGTACTTGATGGATTGGATATATATGCGACAGAAGTATTGTCTGACTACATGACGGGTAATGGTATGGAATCAATTATGGCCTTATCGGAAAAAATCAATACCATCCAAAAACAATTACCTGACCTTAGACTGAAAGCAGAAGAGGTCACATTCTCGGAACTTATTGGCTTATGGGTGACTAACGCTACTGACATTCGCCAATATTATAATCAACTATTGGCATACATTAAGGCGAATGGCGAAAAGATTGTCGCCGAAAAAAAATACGAAATATTGTCGGAGCTTTGTAAAGGTGATTCCGGAATCATCGATAAGATTCGTTTTTACGTCAATTCCTTAAAAATAAAAGCCGAAGAAATCGTCCGTACCACAAGTAAAGAGTACCAGGATTTAGCAATCCATTTTGCCAAGTCATCACAAGACATTACGACTGTTTATCTCCCAGAAATCAGCAAATTCATTAAGAATGGTAGTTGGGATCCAGATAACTATTTCAGCAAACTTTATTCCGAGATCCTGGAACCAAGTCACACTTTAGTCGCTGGACACGGTTTCATCCCGGTAAGAACGACTAAACTAAGTCAGGAAAAATCGGTGGAGTCTTTCTTGAGAAAATTAATAGAGAACAATAAAAAAGATTTAATAGCGGAAGGTTACTACCAAGAGAATAAAGAGGATAGCCATTCTATGTTGTTCCGGAAAAATAAATGGTCGGAGAATCCCTCAAAAATTATTGAGGATCTTCTTCTGTACATCGAACGGACTTACGAAAAAGTTTATAAATCTGGGACTCTCGCAGATAAGTGGTATAATGTGACTCTTGAGGAACTTCTTTCCAGGTTGACCTTAGAGGAACAGAACAAGATAAAACTGATGCTGAGACCGCAATTATTCTTCAGTTACAATACAGCCACCATCAACAATGGAAGGGAATTCAATTATGTTATCGCGCCAAGCGAAAAGATGGCAGAGAATATATTCCGTTACCAAAGGGGATCCGCGGATTGGAAATACGATCAATCTTACTCTCGTACAGTCGCTTATATGTTAAAAGCTAAAATTGGTATGCCTCTCTCATCCTATACGCTATATGAAACAGTTCAGCAGAACTACAGAGAAGAATTAAATAAGGAACTTTATCATATCCACAACGCATGGGGTGAATGTAGCGGCGTTTATTCACAACTGAAACTAAAAGAAAGGACAGAAAAGGAATTGCTCATATTTGCCAGATACTTGATGCTTAATGAGTATGCTCAAAGCCTGAATTACCTGTTCTATGAACCGGAGAACTTAGCTGAAAAAGGAAGTTACAAACAGACACCGCTTATTATAAGTGATGACTCTATGGCTTTCGCTTTGGCTCGATCTGTCGATTTCATCAAGGATTATGTAGCTCTACATTACGACAACAGCTATTACCAAGAATATATAGCTTCAGATAAGAGTACGTTATTCAGTGATATCTATCATAATTTTAAACGCGATTTTCCTGAAAAGAGATTCGAGAACGCAATAATTGAAATCATGAAAAGTCTCGGAGACCAGACGGATATTAAACGTAATTATAACAAAATAAAAGACGTCCTCATCCAGAAATTAAACGATCGATGGCAACGTGCGAACAGGGAGGTCGAGAAAGAGTTGCTGCTTAAACTCATACAACTTTTCAACAACAATAATGAATTATCTGATTACGAAAAATTTACAATCAAATAGAATATGATTAGACCTCTTTGGATCATTGATCTTTGTGAACGCAAGCATTCCCGTTTAAGGGAATGTCTTGCGTCCATCAATCAGGAATACGACAATTGTTGGATATATACACAACATAAGGTTGATGCCATCAATGAGTTAGAAGATTTTCGTCAATTCCAGGATAATCTTATCAAGGAGGCATGTGCTCAAATCAATAGGCTATTTGAACGGAGCGCGATCAAAACAGGTCTTTTCTCTATTTGTGTATTAGGCGATATCACGACTGAAACGACACGTTCCATACTTCCATACATCTCTTTTATCCTAAAAAATAATTGGCAAAAAGTATTGCCTGATTCCATCAGTCTGGGCATTAAAGTAAGCGCGATTATTTATATACCGACAAATGTGAATCAACAATCCGAAGAGGCGCAAAAGAAATATCAGATCTTCTTAGAAACACTCAATTTGTTCCATGATAAGAGACCGGCAGGTAGGTTTGATTACCTGATTCCTTTTGGGGATATACAATCACCAGGGAAACTAGCCTCACTTACCAAATTAAATCAAGATGAAAAAGAAGAACTTATTTTTCAATTCCTACTCAACCTTTATTTTACGTCAACTGAATCCGGCTCCCTGATGCCTCCTAATGCCAACAACTCCTTTATTGGTTTAGGAGCCGCATCTTTTTTTTATGATGCGGAATTTGAAAAGAAAAGAGTTTCTTTCAAAATATTGGGCGACATTTTAAGCCTCTTCCGTGAAAAACAGGAATCCGATTCTCCACAAATGAAAAAAATAGGAGAAGAGGCCATGAGACTAATGGAGCAAAATCAGGAAAAGCAACTTCTGACTAACGACAAGCTCCTGCAATTCCTCTCAAGCGATAAAGCTGATATCGCTAAAGACCTGGAGCATCTTCATCTAAAGGGAGATTTGCATCCTCTATTGGATTTCTATAAGCCTTTTCTATTCCCTCATTACTATAAAAAGGATCTCAAGAATTTCCCGGCATTACTAAATGAATACATTCATTTTTATATCAATGCCCTCGAACGAGATACCTTCGCCCGAATACAAAAAAAGAATGAGGAGGCCATCGTGTCAACAACTGATGCCATTTCCCAAATCATAAATGCCTATTGGGAAAATACCAATTATAACCATAAGTGCCTTCCGGTAGTAGAGACACTTTTAAAAGAAATCATCTCACAAGCCGAAGATAAGCGCAAAAAACTGGGAGCAAGAATTCATAAGAAGACTATCGATCCGATAACGGTTCCCAATTATCTGAAATCTGATATTGAGGAAATAAAAAGTGAGAAGAATTTATTCTCGCCAAAAGCTATCATCGACAATATAAAGGCTCTAAAACAAAAAGAACCAACTTTGTTGAGCGGTCTTGTTCGTTGTCTCCTGATAGGAACAACTGGCGTTTTCAGCCTTATTCCACTACTCAAGCTTCTATCACCCAACATTATCAATTTAGGCCAAATCAATAATGTTGAACCTATTTGGATAATCCTGATATTCTTGATTCCTTTCCTCCATTTAGGATGGTGGAAATTCCATAGGCTATTCAGCCAAATTAATAAATTCAAGAACAGGCTCTTGGCTTATGTACTGAACCTTGTTTACGGAAAAGCGTCTGGTTTTCTTCTGGAGAACGCAGCAACTTACTACAACAATATTATTGAGTTTTGTGAACAAAAACTTGAGGACCTCAATCATATCAGGGAAAAAGCATATAACACCGCACCGATGCCTAATCCTAAATATGTCTCAACCTTATTCAATAAGCCAATTATGGACTTCTTCCAGGACAAAACCAAGGAAGAGAAAATAGCCATTGGAAATAAAATAATAAATATCCGCGATTTAACAGATGATGATAAATTCATGATCATCAACAAATGGATACAAGAATGCCAACCTGATAATCTTTTCCTTATCCCAAAAGAAAAGATAACCATCATATTAAGCCAGGCGATTGAGTCTTTAAGAAAATATCTTTATGACAAAATAATTTTAAAAGGTAATGAAGATATAGGCATACTCATTAAAGAAGCTTATACGGAGACAAATCAATCCCCTATTGATTGGAAAGCATGTTTCGCGCTGGCTTTCCCTTGTGGCGTATTTATCGATTCAATATCTCAATCATCTTATAAGACAATCAGGGTAGCTTCTAATCCATTTCTGTCTAATGAGATGGACAACAACTACGAATACCTTCCCGCCCCTTATGAAAATAAAGGGCAACTCTTCCTGACAACGTTCCAAATTATGGAACGACTTGAGATCTCGAGATTCTTGAACAAAACGGCACTAATCTTTGATCCTGATAAAGTTTTGACGATCGAACTGGCCTGTTATTACGCTTACTTCGCCCCTATATACAGACAAGGAGGGCGATTCGGCTCCATCTCTGTTAGTTACGAGCGTTTATGTGAAATTGACAAAGTTTTATCAAAATAGGAGAACTGCGAAAATGAATGACATTCTAAAAATAATATACCTGGTAGTTTTCACTGGAATTGCCATATATCTCTTGAAAAAGATATTAAGCCTTTTTTCCAAAGGAGGACTACTTTACCTATACGATCACGAGCTCAACAAAAGTTTCTGGGGATATATGACCTATCAAAAATCCCGGAAAACACATCGTATTTTCACTACCAGCAACGGACTTATGGACAGGTGTGTCGGAGAAGTTCAAGTCAAAGAAGATGGTTTGGCTTGGGTAAGATGCTGGAAACAGGGCTATTCACCAGACGAATTGCCACAAGAACTGGGGTATGTCAACCTTAAAGGCGAAGTTTTTACTTACAATCATCAATATGTAGGACATATCGGCCAAGCGCCAGGTAAGCCTGATACTGATGGTATAACTAAGTGGACAGAACTATTCCTGAAACGACATGCGGAGATCTTTCTCTCTCTCAAGCCTAAAACAATTTCCAATAATAATACGACCGCTTCGGATACTACGACAAATAGTCCCAATCAAACGGATTATCGCCAATTCGGGCATGTTGTGGAAACAGGCCGATTCCGGAAACACAAAGCCCATGAGTATACGATCCTGGCTCGGGCAGCCGCATTTCTGTTACTATATCAACGATTTGGATGGCTAAAACCGGAAGAGGAAGAAAAAACAACAGAAATCTATGCCTGGGGTGATACGGCCCTGCTTTCGTCAGTCATATTCATGTTCTTGTACGGCCTATTCTACATCATCTCTCCCCAATATGTCATGTTTCCGTTTATGGGAGAACGGCTCTCTTTCTTGTTGGCCATGTTTTTGCTTTACCTCCTGCTTTGGGCAATTGTCCGCGAGATAAAGATTGAGATGTCCCTTAAAGAAAGACCTATTGGATGGTGGTTGTCCCTATTCAACAGCAATGTGGGATTATCCTCCTATAACTGGCTCATTTCCATATTTTCAGCAATAGGTCTATCACTATCTGTTTACTCTTTTGGCGGAGATTTCGCGCCATTCCTTTTAGCCATTCTTATTGGCGTGACCGTTAACGAACGAACCTATTCCAAACAAGTTTGGGAAACACGGACACGATTTGCCTACAGTCCGGATATTCCTCTCACTCCACCCGACAACTCGGGAGAAATCGTCAAAGAATACAGTTGGAAACTGGATTCCCCAGAGGACAAAAGCGTATGCGCAAATCTGCAATTACATTTTAAGGAGAAGGAAATAAACGACTTGCGCGCACGCAACCCTTTTAGGAACAAGGAAGAGGATTTTTATGGCAATATCTGCCTCATGCTTAAGGAAAGTTTAGATTGTAAACATCTAGACTTGATCAACCAACACATCATGTCCGTAAGCAATGAAAACCAGTTAACAATGCTGGAATCAATACAATTCATCCTTGATTTCGTACAAGAACCCAACATTCAATATCAGGAAGATCAAGAATCGACCTCATTCAGGGAATATGTCCGTTTCCCGGACGAGACCCTCTTCGACAAGATGGGCGATTGTGATTGTAAAGCGATACTAGCCGCCGCATTGTTTCACAATGCGAGATTAAAAGTTCTTTATATCACCTCAGAAACTCATGCTGCAGTGGCAGTAGAGTGCCAACCAGAATGGTTCGGCGGCTGGGATAATCCGGGAATATCCAACGGATTGCTCCGCTACAACGGCCGATATTATTATTTCTGTGAAACAACAGGAGACCATTTCCGGGTTGGAGATATCAATGGAGATATCAATCAATTCAAATTCATTAAGCCAATCGATATAGAATGAAAATAAGATATTCTCCTTTATTGGGTGAATGTTTCTTTTTTTGAAATAAAGAACTGTCCAAGTCCATACGCTGTATTATGACCAGCTCCAAGGGCTTGTGCGAAATAGAGTAGAGGTAGATAATAGTTGAAATAACCATTATATTCTATTTGGCCGACATATCCAGAAAAACGAAGTCGTTTCTTTTGTCTTTCTTTAGGCGTGCTGTATAAGTTAATGAGTTGAATATTAACAGCAGAAAATGAGACAGACGCGGCATATGAAGTAAATGGTTCAATAAGAGCATCTGCATGTAAATAGTAATCGGGTCGATCGGGAAATACATAAATTGAAGCAAGTTTTACAATCCGGTCTGAAATAGATCTAATGAACGGATAAAATTCTGGAAACCCAAGTTTATGTATTATTGTTGATTTATCATCTCTTTTAAAAGCATTATTAGATAAATTAAGGGGTATAGGTAAATGAACAACAATCGTATTTTCGTTTTTCCTAAATTTTCTATTAATAAAATCTTGAATATTAACTTCTGATTTAGATTCTATTTCTTGTTTAAAAAGAAAAGGAACTTTAGGATGGCCAAGGCCATTTGTACACATTTGTTGTATTGTTGAAATGCATTCTGAAACATATTGCATGAATATCCCGTATAAGATAATAGAAAAATGTATAGGATGATCAGGCATTATCCATGTTTCGGAAACTGGATTTAGATAATTATGCAACTGTAAGCTGATGCCCTTGGGAAGCCCTCCTTTACATTGTGTATGTAAAGGATGACTTTCATTAAGATATGGTGTTTGGATAAATTCCCTAAAAGAATAACCATGGTAATTTTGCATCGGAATATTTTCTGCTGCAAACATAAAGTTATTTCGTAGTAATGCTCCAATCCATCCTATACAGTAGGTTGGGCTATTAGGACTTATACTAAAATGTAGTTTTTTATATTTTAAGGGAGCAATGGTCTGATAAAATTGCTCAATAATCTTTTTATTTGGATCCTCCATAATATGTTGTCATTTAATAGGACAGCCCTCTAATCTTTTAAGCATGTTGAAACAACTCCGTAGAGAGATAACGTTCGCCGGTATCAGGCAATAAAACAACGATGCGTTTTCCCTGATTAGCTTCATCTTTTGCTATTTCTCGGGCGGCGAAAGCAGCAGCCCCGGATGATATACCCACCAATAAACCTTCGGTTGCAGATAATTCACGACTGGTACGCATGGCGTCTTCGTCGGTAACAGGAATAACTTGGTCAATTAGACTCGTATCTAAAATCTTAGGAATGAATCCAGCTCCGATACCTTGTATTTTATGTGGACCGGCTTTTCCTCCGGATAGGACGGGTGATCCGGCTGGTTCGACAGCTACGATCCGGATATTCGGATTCTTCTTCTTTAATCCGCGGGCTGTTCCGGTTAGTGTTCCGCCTGTACCGACAGCGGCTACGAAGATATCGATTTTTCCGTCGGTATCTTGCCAGATTTCTTCGGCCGTGGTACGTTCATGAGCAAGCGGATTGGCAGGATTCTCAAACTGCTGTAAGATCAACGAACCGGGTGTTGCCGCTTGTATCTCCTGCGCTTTACGGATGGCACCGCCCATTCCTTCACTTCCAGGGGTGAGAACTAGTTCAGCTCCGAGAGCTTTCAGTAAATTACGGCGTTCCAGGCTCATGGTTTCGGGCATAGTCAGAATTAATCTGTATCCTTTTACCGAAGCAACCCAAGCTAATCCGACACCGGTATTTCCACTGGTTGGTTCGATGATGAGGGAGCCAGGCTTTAACAATCCTTTTTCTTCGGCATCGGTAATCATCGAAAGGGCAACCCGATCTTTTACACTTCCTCCCGGATTGAAATATTCTACTTTGGCAACGATTTCGGCTGCTAATTGCTGTTGTTTCGCCCAACGGTGAAGAGCCAGTAACGGCGTATGACCAATCAATTCGGTCAAGCTATTCTTGATGTTCATAATCTTTGTAATTAGTCTGTACGCAAAGTTAGAATAATTCTGGATATAACGACTTTTAAGTAGAGATTAACGCTTCAATACATAACTATTTATCTTCCCGTTCTGTTTTTCTTATGAGAGTGGATTGTAAATTCTTACCTGGAATTATTTATTAACCGTTTATTTTAATTGTAAAAGTTATGTGTGTGAAGAAGATTTTTATGATGCTAACGTTGGCTATGTTGGCTCAGTTCGGCTGGGGACAAGAAGTCTCTTATCAATTATCGAGTCATATTTTAGATATTAATAAAGGAGCTCCGGCTGCGGATGTAAAGATTCGCCTGTCAAAGTTGGAAACTAAGACTGATACATGGATTCAGGTAGCTGAGAAAACAACAGATAACAATGGTCGGGTAAAGGACTTCTTGCCGGAAGATGGAACCAATCATCAGGGTATTTATAAGCTGACGTATGAAACAGCTCCTTATTTTGAGGCACAACAGCAAGATACTTTTTATCCTTTTATCGAAGTGGTGTTCGAGATCAAGGATGATAAGCATTATCATGTACCAATAACTCTTTCTCCTTTCGGATATTCTACTTATCGGGGAAACTGATCATCTCTAAATAATTATTAAAAAGTATCAATCGTTATAGTGATAAATCCGAATCGCAGGACTCTTCATCAGAAATAGAATTTGATAAAACTAAAAAGGAAAGAGTATGATGAAGAGTAATCTTGTTATTTGGGTGGCCTTGTCTTGGCTAATGGCCTGTTTTTCGTGTTCAGATGATCTGAGTGAGGAAGAATTGTTTCCGGAAGGCACGGCAACCTTGTATATGATGGACGAAAGGAACGGAAAGACCTTGCTGGGTAATTCGGATGTATATATAACGGGTGAGAGGAATTTCCATAGTAACCGTTTTCCTATTTTTGACATGGGAAAGAAATCCGGTATTGGAGATATTGAGATGCCGGATTTCATAAATATGGCTCCACAAGTAGCCGTACAACCGGGAAATGGTTATGTGATCTGTGATGTCGATGACATATTAGAATTTGAAGAATCCGGACAGTTAGCTATTGCTGAGTCTGCATCAGTTTATCGGGTGTTTGTTGACTCCTGGATTCAGCGGGGTGACAGTATTACCGGAGCTAATGTCCGTTTCTTACTGGGTAAACCTTCTGAAGGACAACTACCGGTTTGGGGAACTTCACTTGGAACAATCTGGTTGGATCCTTATCTGGCTTCTATCGACGAACAAACTCCATTAGTGGTTGATTTACCTTCTTCTCATCCGGGAGATATTGAAATCGATTTGTTAGGAAAAGCTCAGGAGGAACTTACTTATGCTGTTGAAGGAAAACAGTTAAAGCTAAGGGCTTCCTCTTTGTATAGTGTTGGTTCTGAATATTATCTGATAATCCGTTACAAACATGTCTATACAGAAGTTTCTGTAGGGGTGAAGTGGAAGGAATAGGAAGCTTATCCTTATGGAAAATTCTCAGAAGAATGTTTGTCTGAGATACTGGAATAAAAATAGCACCACGGTATCAGGATATATTTCGATACCGTGGTGCTATTTATTTAGACTGTTTATTCTTCTCTTCTTTTTTGTCTTGATAATTGAAGTAAAGAACACCTGTAATCGCTATAATTAAAAGTGTAATACAACTCATGATTGTTAGCATATTATACTCCTTCCTTTTTATCTCGTATCAGCCACAAACCGAATACAAGGATTAATACTATAAAAAATAATAAAGACAGATAGTATAACCATGTTTTATCCATATCTGTAATAATAGATGACAATATAGCAACTGTCATTAGATACTTGGCTATATCCATTAGCCATTTTCCGAATTCTTTTTTCATATTGTAGGGTTTTGTTTTGACAAATATACGAAGAATAGAAGATTCTATGGTTATTCTAATGGAATTTTTACAATATCTGTTCCTCCTTCTTCATTTAAGGCGATACCAACCAAATATTTATCAGATTTCGTTACAGCTAGCTTTTCCAACGGACGATCGGTATGATATCGCTTCTTGATTTCACCATCCCAGTCGAATACGAAGATATCTGATGCTCCTTCTTCCAATCTTTTTCCACTGTAGAGTGCATATACATATTGCTCATTGCCACAAATCTGCCGGAAGTATTTGTTTGATTCATAAAAATCAAGAGATTTACTGCCTTTCTCTGGTAATTGCAACTGATCTCCAATCAAAACAGATTTTTTCCGATTTCCTTCGAGGTCATAAAAATGGATTAAATTCATATTCAACATAGCTGTTACGACGGAATGGCTGTTTTCGTTTACGCATAAACTACACATATACAGCATCGGCAAAGAAAACTCATCATATCCATCTTGGATGTCTGGAAAATATTCAATACTTTTTTGGACACGCCCATTGGTTTTATCGCAAATGAAGAACAGACGATGGATCATGTCCACATCTACCCCATAATACAGTTGGCTCGTTTCATTCAAGTCGTGGCAGGCGGGTAAGCTGTCCGGCATGATTTTTTCTTTCATATTAATGCCACTATCTATTTTCAGCGTAACCAGTTTTCTAGATTGAATGTCGAAAAATGATAAACGGTCATATTCACTCCGGACTGTGCCAAGAGCAAAAGGCATGGAATATTCATACGGCCCGTTCCCTTGGTAGAAACAACGAAGACATTGTTCGGGATTGTTCAACGGTCGTATCTGTAAAAGTGAGTCACTGTGGAAATTGGATACAGCCATGCAGGAATCAATAACAGCGATGTCGTAGTACATACGTGGAGCAGTTTTGTCAGAAATGATTAATTCTGTTTGTATGGTTTGTGCTTCGGGATTTATTTTTATGTATTCCTGTGAGGTGTTTGTACAGGCTATATTTTGTAAAAGCAATAATAAAGTAATCAGTTTTTTCATGTGATTGTAAAATTAAAAACCCCGCCAAACAATTCTTCTTTGTCTGGCGGGGCTATTGATTTAGAGAATAAAATTATTCACCTAACAAGATTTCCATGATCTGGCAAGCAGCTTTGGTAACAGAAGTACCCGGACCAAAGATGGCTGCAACACCAGCCTTATATAAGAAGTCATAATCTTGAGCAGGAATAACACCACCGGCAATGACGATGATATCCGGACGACCTAACTTCTTCAGTTCTTCGATTACTTGCGGAACCAATGTCTTGTGTCCTGCAGCCAATGAAGAAACACCCATTACATGAACGTCGTTTTCAACAGCCTGGCGAGCTGCTTCTGCCGGAGTCTGGAACAACGGTCCCATATCTACGTCGAAACCACAGTCTGCATAACCTGTTGCAACAACTTTTGCACCACGGTCGTGTCCGTCCTGACCCATCTTAGCGATCATAATACGTGGCTGACGACCTTCTTTCTTAGCGAACTCGGCTGTTAACTGGCAAGCCTTTTCAAAGTCCGCGTCTTTCTTAGTTTCTGATGAGTACACGCCTGAAATAGTTCTAATGATTGCTTTATAACGTCCTACAACAGCTTCGCAAGCGTCAGAGATTTCACCCAAAGAAGCACGTAAACCGGCTGCTTTTACTGCCAATTCCAACAAGTTGCCTTTCTTTGTCTTAACACATTCTGTGATATCAGCCAAAGCTTTCTGTACGGCAGCTTCGTCACGATTAGCACGTAATTCCTTCAACAGTTCGATCTGTTCGTTACGAACGGCTGTGTTATCGATTTCCAGAATATCGATCGGATCTTCTTTCGGCAGACGATATTTGTTAACACCAACAATTGTCTGGATACCTGAGTCGATACGAGCCTGAGTACGAGCAGCTGCTTCTTCGATACGCATCTTCGGCAGACCTGTTTCGATAGCTTTTGCCATACCACCCATGCTTTCAATTTCTTGGATAAGAGCCCAACCTTTTTGTACCAGTTCGTTTGTCAGAGATTCTACATAGTAAGAACCACCCCACGGGTCAATCTGCTTGCAGACTTTTGTTTCTTCCTGAATGTAGATCTGAGTATTACGGGCAATACGAGCAGAGAAGTCTGTCGGCAAAGCAATTGCTTCGTCCAATGCATTGGTATGCAAAGACTGTGTATGACCAAGAGCTGCTGCCATGGCTTCGATACAAGTACGACCTACGTTGTTGAACGGATCCTGTTCTGTCAGTGACCAACCAGAAGTCTGGCAGTGTGTACGCAAAGCCAATGATTTCGGATTCTTGGCACCGAAACTCTTAACGATCTTAGCCCACAGCATACGAGCTGCACGCATCTTGGCAATTTCCATGAAGTGATTCATACCGATTGCCCAGAAGAATGACAGACGAGGAGCGAATGCATCAATATCAATACCTGCATTTACACCAGCACGAAGATATTCCAAACCATCGCACAAAGTATAAGCCATTTCAATATCAGCAGTTGCACCTGCTTCTTGCATGTGGTAACCAGAGATTGAGATAGAGTTGAACTTCGGCATCTTCTGTGAAGTATATTCGAAGATATCAGCGATGATACGCATTGAGAACTCAGGCGGATAGATATATGTGTTACGCACCATGAATTCTTTCAGGATATCATTCTGGATTGTACCAGCCATTTCTTCCAACTTAGCACCTTGTTCCAAACCTGCATTGATGTAGAATGCCATTACCGGAAGTACAGCACCGTTCATTGTCATTGAAACAGACATCTTGTTCAAAGGAATACCATCGAACAAAACTTTCATGTTTTCAACAGAACAGATAGAAACACCTGCTTTACCAACGTCGCCTACTACACGTTCGTTGTCAGCATCATATCCACGGTGAGTAGCCAAGTCGAATGCTACAGACAAACCTTTCTGTCCTGAAGCCAAGTTACGGCGATAGAATGCATTTGATTCTTCAGCTGTAGAGAAACCTGCATACTGACGGATTGTCCAAGGACGCAATGGATACATGGCACTGTACGGACCACGCAGATAAGGAGGAATACCAGATACGAAGTTCAGGTGTTCCATACCTTCCAAGTCTTCTTTTGTATAGACCGGTTTCACGTTGATGTGTTCCGGTGTTTTCCAATTGGCTTCAATGCCATTGGCCTTTGCCCATTCAGCTGCATTTGTAGCAGCGAAGCCGGCATTTTTAATATCTATGTCTTTAAAATTTGGTCTCATTGTCTTTTGGATTTTTAAATACCTAACTTAGCATTGAAAGCCTGCAATGTTTCCAATACATTGCTCTTTACATTAATAAACTGATCAATACCCTGAGCCTTCAGGTCTTCCATGCAAGCAGGAGCACCTGCTACTACGAATTGAGCACGGCCGTTCAGCGCTTTAAATGCAGCTGGTGCCAATTCAGCATATTCATCATCGCTAGAACACAAAACGACGATGTCGGCACCTGCATTGACTGCAGCTTCTACTCCGGCTTCAACAGTATCAAATCCTAAGTTATCAATTGTCTTGTAACCTGCGCAAGCGAAGAAGTTGCAAGAGAACTGAGAACGAGCCAAACGCATAGCCAAGTTACCGATTGTCAGCATGAATGCTTTCGGAGTCTTTCCGCTCTTTTCAGTAGCCAGACGCAAGGCTTCAAATTCTGAACCGCCACGGGCAAAGTTCAATGCTGCAATTTCCGGTTCGCCACAGCTGTGACCTTCTTTGTTCTGGCAGCAGCATGCGCCTTCTTCTTTCTTGATCTTTTCTGCAGCTACTTCTGTGAAGTTCGGGAACTGGTTTGTACCCAGTAAGGTTTCACGACGAGTTGCTACAGCTTTATGACGAGCTTCGTTGGATGCGTTAACTGCAGCCTGGATTTCTCCAGCATTAGCCTGTGCACCGAAACCACCTTTTTCTTCTGTTTCCAAGAACAGTTTCCAAGCAACGTCTGCAATTGAGTTGGTGAATACTTCAACTGTATAAGAACCGGCAGCCGGGTCAACTACTTTGTCGAAGTGAGATTCTTCTTTCAATAACAACTGCTGGTTGCGTGCGATACGTTCAGAGAAGTCATCCGGAGTTTCGTATGCTTCGTTGAACGGACGAACTGTGATTGAGTCAACACCTGCGATAGCAGCAGACATGGCTTCAGTTTGTGAACGCAACAAGTTTACATGTGCGTCATAAATAGTCATGTTCCATTTTGAAGTCTGAGCATGAACAGCCATCTTGCAAGCACATTCGCAAGCCGGTTTGTAAGCAGCAACGATTTCTGCCCATAACCAACGAGCTGCACGGAATTTCGCAATTTCCATGAAATAGTTAGAGCTGATACCAAAGTTGAATTTGATTCTCTTGGCTACTTCATCTACGTTGCAACCGGCATCGGTCAGTTTTGCTAATAATTCATTACCCCAAGCCAATGCGAAACCTAATTCCTGAGCGATATAAGCTCCTGCATTGTTCAGTTCAAATGCATTAACAGCCAAAACTTTGTATTTCGGAAGAGCTTTGGCAGCTTCTAATACAGCCTTGGCACCTTCTACCCAGTTTTCATTCTTACGACCTTTGATAAGCGGTTTCTTGAACGGATCGTAGTTAACAGAACCTTCGCACTTCTCAACATCCACACCTTTAGAAGCGAAATAAGCCGCTAAGATTTCAATCAACTTGGCTGCTTTGCAGTTGCAAGTCTTGAAGTTAAGTTCAACACAAGCCGGACAGATACCATCAAGCAAAGTAGCGATGTTTTCAGCGCTTACTTCATCACCTTTGATGATAAAACCCAACGAGGTAATACCTTTGTTCAGAATGTCCAATGCCTTTTCATTCGCCGCTTTGAAGCAAGTTACTTCGATGTTCTGGCGTACTTTCCAGTCATTGTCTTTTTTAGTACCACGTACATACGGGAATTCACCCGGAAGAGCTGTTGTCGTTTTCAGACCTTCCAGATCTTCCAAACGATAGAACGGATTGGCATTGAAGCCTTCACCTGTTTTCCAAACAAGCTTTTTCTCAAACGGAACGCCTTTCAGGTCGGCCGTGATTTTCGCAACCCATGCTTCGGTTGAAACGGGTTCGAATTCAGAGAAAAGTTTTTCTTTTTGTTCTGCCATAATATTAGTTGTTTATTAAACTGGTATTAGTAATGTTTTCTATTAATTACCACGTTAGTTATATATTATACCTAACGACTTACAAAGGTAAGAGAAATAATTTTTTTGCAAAACTATTTGTCGGATTAAAATAAATCTTTACTTTTGCACTGTCTTAAGGACAACAAATGGCGCATTCGTCTAGTGGCCTAGGACGCGGCCCTCTCACGGCTGAAACCCGGGTTCGATTCCCGGATGCGCTACTTATAAAAGGATGTTACTTGATGGTAAGTGACATCCTTTTTTGTTATCAGCATATATGTTTTAGAGTCATATGGGAAAGAAAGACACTCAGAAGGAATTGGCATTTGATATGTTTCAGGATCAGGAAAAAATGATGATTCCTATTATCCAAAAAGGAATAAAAAAATTGTCTGGTGCACAAACAACTTTTAATCGATTGAATAAAAAGATCGCAAAGTTGAAAATGATTATAGATGAATTGCCACAAAGGGAACATGTCATTAAAAAGTATTTTGATGAAAACTCGTTTTGTTTATTTGAGCAAGAAGCTCAATTGACGGATGAGTTGTTATGTAATTTGGATCGTGTTTATAAAACGGCCAGATTGACCAAAAAAGAAAAGTTGTATTTGCCTGAATTGATTTTAGATGAATGCGAGCATTTGGATGATCTTCCTTTTGATGAAAAACGAAGAGAGGCTTTAGAGGCGATCCGTCAAGATTATATACAGATTAGTACGGGACTTTCTCAGGAAGAGATACACAAACAAGGTCTGGAATCAATGCTCTCTTTTTGTGAGATGTTGGGACTTACGCCAACAGAAGATATGAAGAATGCCAAAAATCCTGAAGAGTTTTTTCAAGCTGTTTATGAAGCTAAAAAACTTGTAGATGAACAAGAAAACCAGAATCCGTCAAAAAAGAAAAAGTTGAGTAAACGTGAAATAGAAAAGGAAATACAGGCGGAGAAGACTTGGAAGTCTATACGGGGAATATATCTTGAACTGGTAAAAGAATTACATCCTGATAAAGAAGTTGATGAGACACAACGATTGTTGAAAGAAGAACGGATGAAGCAATTAACGAAAGCATATCAGGAAAAAGATTTAGCTTCTTTATTACGAATGCAGATTAATTGGTTGGAAGAATCGGCTAAAGAACCAATCGATCAAACTGATGATGTGTTAAAACAATATAACAAGGTTTTACAGGCTCAAGTGGATCGCTTGGAGCAGGAGTATGATTTATTATGTAACGCTCCTTTTCCGGGTATTTTGGGTGCATATGCTGGATTTCGTAAATATTCACTGAAAGAACTTCCTGGGGTTTTAGAGCAAATGAATAATTTACATAAAAAAGAGATTGATAATTTGGAAACTTATGTAGCTTTGTCTCGAAATGTAAAAGGGGTTAAATTGTGTCTGAAGGACTTTATTTATATGCAGGAGCATAAAGGCTTGGATACTATCTTTGATAATTTATGGGATTTGTAGGCTGGATATAGCATAGACTGATTGAAGAAAAAAATCATCTTTCACTTACCTTTTATCTTCCTGTTTGTCTGTTAGATGATGTGATTTGACTATTGTGTATAGAACAACAAAATGTAATAAGATATGATCAATATACGGAAATTGGAAACAGATTTGTGGGAATCTGCTGATTTGTTAAGGCAGGGTAGTAAATTGACAAGCAGCCAATACTGTATGCCTGTTTTGGCGTTGTTGTTTTTGCGCTATGCTTATAGCCGTTATAAATTGGTGGAGGCCGAGATTATGAAGAACCGACCTTCTCGCGGTGGACGCATAATGCCGGTAGAGCCAAGTGACTTTGCCGCTAAAAGTGCACTTTATCTCCCTCGTGAGGCGCAGTTCGATTTTCTGGTTAACCTGCCTGATCATATTGCATCTGTCGGTTTGAAGGATAAAGGCGGACAACCTATTAATTCCTTGGGTGAGGCTGTCAACAATGCCATGCAATTGGTGGAAGAACAAAGCACCCAACTGACAGGGGTCTTGCCTAAGACTTACACCATGTTTGCCGATGATTTGCTGCGTGAATTGCTTCGTATCTTTAATAATGAGACAATCGATGAAATTGGCGGTGATATTATTGGACGTATTTATGAGTATTTCCTTTCTAAGTTTGCTAAGGCCGTAGCCAGTGATGATGGGGTTTTCTTCACGCCCAAATCATTGGTGAAGATGTTGGTCAATGTATTGGAACCGGAACATGGAGTCATGTTTGATCCGGCTTGTGGTTCGGGTGGTATGTTTGTGCAGACGGGTGATTTTGTGAATGCTGCCGGTATGAATGCCAATACACAAATGACATTTTTCGGTCAGGAAAAAGTGGAATACAATGCCCAGCTTTGTCTGATGAACATGGCCGTACACGGGCTGAACGGGCGTATCGTGTCGGGCGACGAAGCCAATTCGTTCTATCACGATGCGTTTAATCTGGCAGGTAAATGTGATTATGTGATAGCCAATCCGCCTTTCAATGTGGATAAGGTAAAATCGGAATCGGCTTCAAGTGCTGGTCGTCTTCCTTTTGGATTACCCGGTGTTAATGCGAAGACAAAAGAGATCGGGAATGCCAATTATCTTTGGATTAATTATTTTTACGCGTATCTGAATGATCATGGTCGCGCCGGCTTCGTCATGGCCAGTTCTGCTACCGACAGTTCCAACAAGGATCGCGACATCCGGGAACAGCTGATAAAGACCGGACATGTGGATGTGATGGTCAGCGTAGGGAACAACTTTTTCTACACATTGTCATTGCCTTGTTCCCTGTGGTTTTTCGACAAGTCCAAACGGGAAGAAAACCGCGATAAGGTACTGTTTATTGATGCTCGTAAATATTATACAGTTGTTGATCGCACTTTGAACGAATGGACTGAATGGCAGCTGCTCAACTTGCAGGCAATCGTCCATCTTTACCGTGGAGAAACAGACAAATATCAGGCATTATTGGAAAAATATAATCATGATATAAGCGAGGCGGTAAATTCTATTTCGGAAGAAGCACTTTCGTTTGTGTCTTCCCTTGATGACGAGACTACCGGTCAGTTTAACAGTTCATTGGCTTGGCTTAGCAGTCCGTGGAACAACTATGATGAATTATCCAAGAACTTGAACGGGCAGATAGAGCAAACCAAGAGTTGTGTCAAGTTGGCGGAAGAAAGGCTGAAAAAGCGTGAGCTAAAATCCATGAGGCTGGCAGGAGATAAATTCTGCAACGTGCTTGAGGAAATTCTGACGATTATTGAAGAATACAACTGGTTGACGGAGAAGTTTGGCAACGGAGAATATCACGACATCGCCGGGCTCTGTAAGATTGCCACTCTGGACGAAATCGAGGAAAAAAACTATTCGCTCACACCGGGTGCCTACGTTGGTGTTCCGGAAGCAGAAGACGACGGTGTGGATTTTCACGAGCGTATGAATGAAATCCATACGGAACTGGCAAAACTTCATGAAGAAGCCAACGTGCTTATGAAGGAAATATTAAACGACTGGGAGACGCTGAAATGAGCATGAACAATGAGACGGAAACACTGCTTTCCCTGCTGGATGAATATAAGGCATTGGGTATTGCGGAGCAGATAGATTACAACAAGTTCTATCTGTATTCCCTTATTACGCATTCCACAGCCATTGAGGGCAGCACAGTCACTGAAATAGAAAACCAGTTGCTTTTCGATGAAGGTATCACGGCAAAAGGCCGCAGCCTGCAGGAGCAGATGATGAATCTGGATTTGAAAGCGGCATACGAACTGTCAATGAAGCTTGCCAAGGCGCATGCTGATTTTTCTGTCGATATGTTAAAAGGCTTGTCTGCTTTGGTGATGAAAAACACGGGTGGAGAATATAACACAGCAAGCGGTAGTTTTGACTCATCGAAGGGAGAGTTGCGTTTGCTTGGTGTTACAGCCGGTGTAGGAGGAAGTTCCTATATGAATTTCCGGAAAGTTCCTGCCAAATTGGAGGAGTTTTGCCAATATATAAACAGTCAGCGAAAGGAACTGCTGAGAATAGACGATGCAATCTCCAAATATAGGCTTAGTTTTGAAGCTCATTACCAGCTTGTCACCATTCATCCTTGGGTGGACGGAAACGGACGCATGTCAAGGCTGGTGATGAATCATCTGCAATATGAATTCGGTCTGATTCCTTCGAAAGTAGTCAAGGATGATAAGGCAGAATATATCCAGTCGCTTATTGATGCACGAGAACAGGAAACGCTTTTTCCTTTCTATGAATTTATGTTCGATGAACATATTCGGAACATAAGTAAAGAGATTGAAGCATACAAGAAGTCACAGGCTGCTGACCTGATAAAACCTGTATCTGACCCGATAAATAATATATCTGACCCGATAACAGAACGCTTGTATCAGGCTATTCTAAAGAATAATAAACTGAATTATGCTGAATATGGAGCGTTGTTGAGCGTATCGGAAGCAACTATCAAACGCCGTTTGGGTGAGTTGAGAAAAGCCGGGATTATTGTTCGTATGGGTAGTAATAAGAGCGGATATTGGGAAGTGGTAAGTTTGAAGGATAGAAAGGAGGGAAAGGTATGAGTGAGTTGAAATTAAAAGATTGTTGTATAAGTATATCTGATGGAGATCATTTACCTCCACCAAAAGTAAATAATGGAATTCCTTTTATTACTATTTCTAATATAGATTCTTCAAATCATATCGATTTTAAGAATACATTATTTGTTCCAGAAGAGTACTATGAAAATCTTGATAACATCAGGAAACCTATTATAAATGATATATTGTATTCTGTTGTAGGCTCTTTTGGTAAAGCTGTATTAGTAAAGGAAAATAAGAAATTCGTTTTTCAACGGCATATTGCAATTTTACGACCTAATCCAGATATTGTAAATCCAAGCTATTTGTATTATATAATGTCTTCTAAATCGTTTTATAATAAAGCGGATGTGGTAGCAATTGGTGCGGCGCAAAGAACTATTAGTTTAACTTCATTGCGAAATTTGAAAATAAACCTACCGACAATTGATATTCAAAATCGAATAGCAGAAATCCTTTCCCGTTACGATACCTTAATAGAAAACTACCAAAAACAGATTAAGTTATTGGAAGAATCAGCACAGCGTCTTTATAAAGAATGGTTTGTTGATTTACGTTTTCCAGGGCATGAGAATACTAAGATTGTGGATGGGGTGCCGGAAGGATGGGAGAAGAAAAAGGCTCAAGATTTTTTCAATATGTCAATAGGTAAAACTCCTCCAAGGATTGAGAAGAAATGGTTTACTGATGATAAGGATAGTATTCCCTGGGTGTCTATTTCTGATATGAAGGACATAACATTTGTTTCTTATACAAGTGAAAAATTGACAAAGGAAGCTTGTGATAAATTCAATGTTAAGATAATACCTGTAGGAACAGTAATATTAAGTTTCAAGTTAACGGTTGGTAGAGTTGCTATTACAAGTATCCCTATGTGTACAAATGAAGCCATCGCTCATTTTTCAAAAGAAGGAAATAATTGGAGAGCATATACTTTCTATTATTTAAAGAACTATAATTATGATTCACTTGGTAATACTTCAGGCATATCTAAAGCTGTTAATTCTACAATAATAAAAAATATGCCATTTCTTTTACCAAGTGAAAATATACTAGATTCTTTTGAAGAACATGTAAATTCATATTTTGCTAGAATTAATAATATTTCTACTCAAATTCAATTACTCACCGAAGCCCGCGACCGCCTGCTTCCCAAACTGATGAGTGGAGAAATAGAAGTATAAAACCTAAAATTAAAATATTATGCGAGATATAACAATAAAAAACTTCCGATGCTACGAAGAAAAAAGTATAGAATTTCGTAGAGGAGTAAATTTGTTGATAGGAGATAACTCTGTTGGTAAGACATCATTATTGCATGCTTGTAATTTGGTGGTGAATTCTTTTTTTTCTGGTTATAGTGATGAGAATACAGTTTGGATTAGTGCAGACAATAATGATTTTAGGAATACAGGTATAGCAGAACAACCTATAGAAATTGCTTTTCATCCAGGGGAATGGGATTTTATTGATATAACATTTCCAAATTCAATCATGTCTTCACATTCATTAGATATAAATAAAGATTTAAAAATAAAAAAGAATTCAAAAAAGAACTCTCGAAATTTAGTAACAGATTTAATACCATTAAGGGATTATGCGTCAACTATAAAACTTTGGTCTCATGTTCTTGTAGAAGGTGTGGGTATTAAACAATTTAATATTTTACCTGTTTATGCCTGTTTTACCACAGAAGATATTCATTCAACTGTCAAGTTAGAGAAAAATAAGTTTAAGACATATGTACAAAAACCTTCTTTCGGATATTATGGATGTTCTGATTGTAGGGGTTTGCTTGAATGCTGGATAAAGCGTCTGCTGGTATTAAAAGAGGCTCAAAAAGGTGAGGAGGAAATTAATTCTGTAAGAAATGCCATTATCGATGCATTAGGCCCTACTGGGTGTAATATCATCAATGATATGGATATACGTCATAATGAAGGCAAGGTATATTTCAAGTTTGTTGATGGACGTGAATCAGAATCCGCATTACTTTCCGACGGTTACCGTCGTTTGGTGAATATCGTGATGGATATTGCTTTCCGTTGTGCTTTACTCAACAAATCTATGTTTGGCGACCAGTGCTACAAACATACACATGGTACTGTTATCATTGATGAGATAGATGAACATCTGCATCCGGCTTTGCAAGTCCGTGTGCTGAAAGCATTGCAAGATACTTTCCCGAAAATTCAATTTATTATAAGTACGCATGCTCCTTTGGTTATGTCGTCAGTTGAACCAAGAAAAGATGAAGACGGTAATGACATCAATGTGGTGTACAGACTGGAATATGCGGATGGTGTTTATTCTCATAAAGAATTAAAGCCGTATGGATTAGATGCAAATTTAATTCTTGAAGAAATGTCTTTGGTAGATAGTCGGGTCCCTGAAATTGCCGACCGTATTGAAAAAATTAAAGATTTAATATCTGAAAAATTATTAGATCAGGCTTCTTCTCAGATTAGTTTATTAGAGGAAGAAACAGATCCGAATCAACCGGTATTAGTTAGACTACGTGCTATTATTAACAGACTAGAAACATTGGGTAAATGAGATATATTGAGAAAAATTTCAGCTATGAAAATACAGATGTCATAGCATACGAAACAGAACTAATAGAGAATAAATTAGATAAATGTAATCTAAGTGATGCAGCTATTCATCCTACAATGTCAGGACCTGATGTTTATGATGCAGTAAAGAGTTTTAATTCTTTTAAAAAATTCAAACAAGCAATTCTAAGAGATCAGGGTTCTATTTGCTGTTATTGTGGTCGGTTAATAAAAGAATCTACATGTATTGTAGAACATGTTTTGCCTAAATCAAAATATCGACATTTAGCAGGTGAATATGAAAATTTATTATTGTCTTGCAAGCCAACACAAGAAGAGGAGAATGAAAGGAAAAAAGCTGGCGGAAATAAAAAAAACAATATAAAATATTGGCATTGTGATAAATTAAAAGATAATGAGGAATTGAATTATACACCTTTGCAAAAAGATTGTACATCTCATTTTATATATTTAGATAATGGAGAAGTAAAAGGGGATGATATGCTTGCAGATGCCGATATAAAAACTTTAGGATTAAACTGTAATTATTTGAAAAGAAGAAGATATAGTGCTATCTTAGGAGCAATGTTCGATGACAGTGATGTATTACTTTCAAATGAAGAATTAGAACAATATGCAACATTAGTTATGAATAGAAAACTGGATGGCAGTTTTATTGAATTTTGTTTTGTAATAGAAGGGGCAATAAATCATTTATTAAAAAAAGGATAAATAAACCATGTCAACAGACTACAGCGAAGACAGACTCATACAGAATAGTGCAGCCGATTTATTGGAAAATGAACTGGGTTGGACTTCCATTTATGCTTATGATAGGGAAGTGTTGGGCGAAAACGGTACGCTGGGGCGAACAACGTATCACGAAGTGCTGCTGACCGGTCGTTTCCGAAAAGCACTTGTGCGATTGAATCCATGGATCACCGACAAGCAGATGGCGGAGGCTGTAGAGCGAATGACGGAGCACATGAGTAGTCAGACATTGATGCAGATTAACGAACAGAAGTATCAATATATCCGGGAAGGCATTCCGGTAACACGTGTGAAACCAGACGGTACTACCGAAGAAATCAGGGCGAAGGTGATTGATTTTGATGTGGTAGAACAGAACGATTTTCTGTGTGTCAGAGAATTGTGGGTATATGGTGCTTTATATCGGCGCCGGGCTGATATAGTAGGCTTTGTCAATGGTATTCCGTTACTTTTTATCGAGTTAAAGAATCACGATGTAGAGGTGGAAAACGCATTCCATCAGAATTATCGGGATTATCTGGATACCATTCCGCAGCTGTTTTATCACAACGCCTTCATTCTGTTTAGTAACGGCTTGGAGGCACGTGTGGGAACGATAGATTCCAAATGGGAATTCTTTCATGAGTGGAAGCGTCTGCATGAAATGGATAGCGGAAATATTGAACTGCCCACCATGTTACGTGGTATCTGTAAGAAAGAGAACTTCCTCGACTTGTTGGAAAACTACCTGCTTTATGACCATTCGGATGGAAGAACGGTGAAAATCCTGGCCCGAAATCATCAGTATTTGGGCGTAAATCAGGCCATCGAAATGTATCGGAAACGGGAATATATGCATGGAAAATTGGGCGTGTTCTGGCATACACAAGGAAGTGGGAAAAGTTATTCCATGTTGTTTCTGTCTCGTAAAATAAGAAGGAAGTTTGAAGGTTCTCCGACAATTGTTGTATTGACCGACCGGGAAGAATTGAATAAGCAAATCAGTAATACGTTTGAGAACTGTGGCGTTTTGGGAAATGTGAAGGCTCAGAAATTTATTGCCCGGAGTGGTGATGATCTGATTGCCAAGCTGAAAGGGAATCCTTCTTTCATATTCTCCCTGATTCAGAAATTCAATAAACCCAATGCCGAACCGATTTATCCTGACCATGATATTATTGTCATCAGCGATGAAGCACACCGTACACAAAACGGAGTTTTTGCCGAGAATCTGATGCATCTGTTACCTACAGCCAACCGTATCGGATTCACCGGTACACCCTTGTTGCGCGACGACAATATAACGGCCAGAACTTTCGGAGGTTATGTAAGTATCTACGATTTTAAACGGGCGGTGGATGATAAAGCAACCGTTCCGTTGTATTATGAGAACCGCGGTGAACGGTTGAAGGATTTGAAGAATCCGGAAATTAATGAAGAGATAGCGGCTGTATTGGAACAGGCCGGAGAGATAGATGCTTCGCAACAGGCAAAGTTGGAACGTGAATTTGCCAAGGAAGTACATTTGCTGACAGCACCCAAACGCTTGAAGATGATCGCCCAGGATTTTGTGCGTCATTACAGTGATTTGTGGACATCCGGTAAAGCCATGTTTGTTTGTTACAACAAGGTGACTTGTGTGCGCATGTATAACTATGTGCAAACCTATTGGCAGAAAGAAATAGTTGCTTTGCAAAAACAGATCGATCGATGCGTGTATCAGCAAGAAGTACAGGAAATGAAACGTAAACTGGAATGGATGCAACAGACGGAAATGGCAGTAGTTGTATCGCAAGAACAGAACGAAATACAGACATTCCGGAAATGGGGACTTGACATTTTGCCTCATCGCGAGAAAATGGAAAAACGTGAACTTGACAAAGAGTTCAAAAACACTGAAAATCCATTGCGTGTAGTATTTGTCTGTGCTATGTGGCTGACCGGATTTGATGTCAAGTCTCTTTCATGCCTTTATATCGACAAACCTATGAAAGCGCATACGCTGATGCAAACCATTGCACGGGTTAACCGTGTAGCCGAAGGAAAGGAAAATGGTCTTGTTGTGGATTACATCGGAATTGTCAAAGCACTCAGACAGGCGCTAGCCGATTATACAGCCAGCCCGGATGGTATAACAGCCGGCAAAGATCCGACGATCGATAAAAAAGAATTGATAAATCGTGTGTTAGAAATCTTGTCGGCTACCATTGCTTTTTTGAAAGAACATGATTTTGAATTACAGGATTTGATAGATGCCGAATCCTTCCTGAAGTTAGAACTCTTAAAGACGGCGGCCAATGTCATGTGTGAGACGCCGGAGATCAGAAAAAGCTATTGTACGCTAGCCACATCTTTACTGAAGTGGTGGAAGTTCCTGAATAGGGACGAGGTAACCTTGGAAATGAAACAACAGAAAGACGCTATTGAGGCTATTTACAAAGAATTGCAGCGAAAGCGTAAACATGCGGATATTACTGATCTGAGTGTGACAATCAATGAAATTATCAATGAACACCTGGATATGAGTCCTAGAAATATAGCGTCTGATGATGATTCAAGTCGTCGCTTTGATATCAGCCGGATTGATTTTGATCTGTTGAGGCGTGAATTTGCCAAAAAACGAGAAAAGAACCTGATCATGAAAGATATCCAAGATTTGTTGCAAGAACGAATTGCCCAGATGCTGGCTATTAATCCGTCGCGGATTAATTTCTATGAGAAATATCAGGAAATCATTCATCAATATAATGAAGAACAGAATCGGGTGAGCATTGAAAAAACTTTCGAAGCGCTGATGCACCTGACCGAAGAACTCTCGGAAGAAGAAAAACGTTACATTCGGGAAGGTTTTGATAACGACGAACAACTCTCCATGTATGATGTCTTGATGAAAGATGATTTATCGAAAGAAGACATGAAGAAGTTGAAGAAAGTGGCCAAAGATTTATTAAGCAAAATCAAGGAGATTCTGAAAACCATGGATCATCCGTTTGACAAGCAAGAAACCAAAGCGGCCATCGTTGTTACCATCCGGGATATGCTTTGGCAAGAACTTCCGGAAAGTTATCCGGATGAAAGCATTACCTATTACCGGGATGCCGTATATAATTTTGTCAGTCAGCGATACAGTGGAATTGCATGATATTCATCAATACTTCAAAGATCTAAAATATAGGGTTTAGTTTCTATTGAAAAGTAAAAGCTAAACCCTATAAATTCATCAACCAGATTCTATATCTCTTCCACTGCATAGACATTCCCATAATGAGTATGGATACGGGAAAGTCCCAGTTGAGGGAGAAGCAGGCTGAAAGAACGTAAAGTCATGCCTCGCATGGCGGACGGATGCCTTTTTTTCATCCGGCGGAAGATTTCGGCCGACGAGAGTAGTTCGCCGTTAGAAGACTTTTCACTCGGGCGGAAGGTGGCAAAGAAGAGTTCTTCTTCGACGGTCTGTTTGTAAAATCCGGTATTCGACTGTTGGATTTCTGCTTCTTCTTCGGTCGTGAACCAGTATCGCTCGCCATTGAGAAGTTCTGTTTTCAATTGCGCATACACTTGTTCATAGTCGATCGGCGAGATGTCTATTTTGTGTTCGATTTCCACACAAAGAAAACGTCGGCTACCACTTGGGTCGCTCAGTAAATCTTTCCGGTTGGAAGTCGCAATGAACGAGGCGATCCGGGGCAATGGTCGGAAATTCTTCTGATAGGCTTTACGGATATTCAGTTCCGTCATCTGCATCAGATTCTTCAACAATGCCATTTTGCGGAGTGGTATTTTATCAAATTCATCCAAGTTGATCAGACCGAATAACGCTAATTTCTGCTCAATCATCCCTTGGCTGTTTAGATCTACACTGTCGGTATAGTACGACCGGAGTGGATCAGGAAGCAACAACTTGCAAAAAGTAGATTTGTGCATCCCTTGTAGCCGGCTGACCAGAATAGGAGCCACGCTATTGCCGTGCTGTGTATCCAAATTCATCCATCCGGCAGTCATTCCTAACATCCATCGGTGGAAACCATTGATCCATAAGGACGTGCCAGCTACGCGTTGAGCCAAAGCAGTTATCCGGTCCTGACCATCCCAAGCCGGAAGTCCTGACAGATACGTCTGGAATGGATGGTATTCCGCGATTTGGTTGGAATAGACAAAACGGGAAATATCCCGATCCCAACAGTCGATTCCGGCTTGTTGGGCAGATTGGCAGAAACTGTTTAAATCCCGTTGGGAAACCGGACGGTACGGGCTGTCCGGATTACCTTGTTCTTTAAATTCTGTTCCTTCTGTAAGTAGATTGAACCGAAACTGATAATGTTGTTGCAAAAACATACTTAAAGCTTGCAACATTTCTGCTGTTTTATGACAACCCTGTGTTTTCGACAGATGTTTATTTGTTTGATATCTATGGACTTGATTTCTTGTAGAAGTCCATTTTGACCAAATTTTGCGTATGAGATTTTTGATATAATTTTCCATATTCCTATTTTGTTTAAAATTAATATTAAGTGAATGAACCGGTTCGTTTTCAGGACAAAAATAGAGTCATAAACATCGGTTTTCCAAATATTTACGCAGAAAAATCAACTCGTGTTTAGTCGTTGGGAATTCTTGTAAATCCAGTTATGATTTCCTATTTTTCTGCCTATGATTTTATTGATTCACCTATATGAATTAATTAATTCACAATTGTGAATTAATTGAATCACTATTGTGATTTGATTGAATCACATTAGTGAATTAATTAATTTGTAGCATAAAAATATTAGTTTATAACGGGAAATATACGAATATATCCATAGGTAGTAATTACTGTTTAATTCGCTGCTGGTAGGAGAGGAGGAGAGATGAGGCTGTGTCGAAATCGATTTAAACACAGAGACACCGAGTTACAGAGTTCTTTATTTTATTCATATTCAACAAATATTCTCAGTGGCTTTGTGTCTTCGTGTTTCATTTTTTGTGTTTTGATACACCTTCGTGTATTTCGGAAATTTGTATGGCGAGGATGGCGCTATTTAGAGGAAGTTCTTAAATCACCACAAACTTTTGGTTTATAGGAATATATTGGAAAAGTGAAAGATGATGTAGGAATAAAAGAGAGAAAGATGTGTCAATATAAAAAGAATAAAACACAGAGACACAAAGGCTCAGAGGAAATTTATGAAGTATGAACTAAAATAAAAACTCTGTGACTCCGTGTCTCTGTGTTTAAGTTTATTTGGGTACGGCTATCTTAAATCTGTTAGGGTAACTTTGTGTTGGAAATATTTTCCAAGAACAAGTCCATCATGCGCTTGGCGGCGATGAACGGAGTGATTTCGTTTCCTAACACCTGTTGTTCTGTCTGGTTGAGCATGGAACTAACAGCCGGATTGTTGTAGAATGTATCTCGCAATGTATCGTTGATACTTTCGTACATCCAGTATTTGGCTTGTTCGCGTCTCTTATATTCGAAATAGCCGTTTTTCTTCGTGAAAGCCATATACTCATCCACCATATCCCAAATCTCTTTGACACCGATGTTGTAATAACCGGAGTAGGTGAGGACTTTGGGCGACCAGCCTGATTCGGTAGGCGGGAAAAGATGCAATGCGTTGCGGAACTGAGCCGCCGCCATTTGGGCTTTATCTACATTATCACCGTCGGCTTTGTTGATGATGATGCCGTCTGCCATCTCCATGATACCACGTTTGATGCCTTGCAATTCATCACCCGTTCCAGCTAATTGGATCAAGAGGAAGAAATCAACCATCGAATGTACGGCTGTTTCACTCTGACCAACGCCGACCGTCTCTACGAATACTGTATCGAAACCGGCAGCTTCGCATAAGATGATCGTTTCTCTTGTCTTGCGGGCAACACCACCCAAAGAACCTGCCGAAGGAGAAGGACGGATAAACGCATCTTTTTCTCTCGACAAAGTTTCCATACGGGTCTTGTCTCCTAAGATACTACCTTTCGAACGCTCACTACTTGGGTCGATGGCCAGGACAGCTAGTTTATGACCTTTCTTGAGCAGGTGTATACCAAACGCATCAATAGAGGTACTTTTTCCGGCACCAGGCACACCGGTAATACCAATGCGCATAGACTTTCCGGCATACGGAAGACATTTCTCGATGATTTCCTGTGCGATTTGCTGGTGTTCGTGTTTGGCACTCTCTACCAATGTTACCGCTTGACTTAAAATCGTGATGTTTCCTTTCAGGATACCTTCCACGTATTCAGCCGGTGTATATTGTTTACGTTGTACCCGTTTCCGGAGATAAGGATTTACTGTCGGTACATCTGTTACACCTTTATTTACTTTTAATCCTTTGTATAAATCGTCGTTTTCTGGGTGTTCCATGCTTGTATTATTTATTTATGGGCTGTTACTTTTAATAAGCGTACCGGTCCGTTCGGATCGTTACTGATGATGTTGACCAAAGCCTCCAAGCGGACTTTTACATCTTTCGGACGAATAGAAACCTTGTAAGTTGTCGTTTCTCCCGGTTTGATTTCTTTTTTACCCCGACTGATCGAAATATGTTCGTTGTCGGAAGTAAAACTATAAATAACCAAATCCGATTTTCCGGTATTGGTAATATCAACCGTTCCGGTAATTTTACTGCTGAAGAACGGAATCTTGTTTTTCTTAGACGGTAATTTTCCGAAGTCCAACAACGTGCCGGATATATGAATAGCCGGACCTTTGGCTTTTTCCCGGGCAGACATCTTGCTGAAATCATCAATTACATTGGCTGCCAAGGCAACAGTTTCCGTAACTTCTTTCTCTCCGACAGCTTTGACAGTCAGGGGAAGATGAACCAGCTGACGACCTTTCTGCTTGATCTTCCGTCCATCTACCAGAAAGGTAATTTCTCCTGTCTCGTTGGGCTTTAAGGAAGTCGGTTTCATATCAGCAATAATGAAGTCCGGCATTTTACCAAACTCAATCTGAAGGGAAGTTTTTCCTTCATTCTTGATACTGACCTTTTCTCCAAGGCTTTCGTTTTGCCGCAGGTTGTTGAAGAGAACATTTTTGGTGTGCAGTTTTAAATTACCGATAGCATACGGATAAGTAAATTCGGGAGTTAATTCTTTCGGGATCACATTTCCTTTAATGGCTACATTATACCGGCTTTTTTCTGCATTACTATATAAGGTAATCGTTTTGTAAAAAGGTCCCGGTCTGCCATTCGGATTATAGGTCACCTTCAGTGTCCCGGTTTTTCCTGCAGCAATCGGTTCTTTGGTCCATTCAGGCCGTGTACAACCACAAGAAGCAGTGACACGTGTAATAACAAGAGGCTTGTCGCCCTGATTGGTGATGGTAAATACATGCGAAGTCAGCCCTTTCGCTTCCTCGATCGATCCGAAGTTGAACACTTGCTGGTCAACACTGATCTGAGGAGCCTTTTGAGCCATGCTGATTCCAATGCTTCCGCAAAGCAGAAAGATTGTACCGATAATCTGTTTTAGATTTAGTATCATTGCGACAACCTCGAATTATTATAAGTAAAATGAATAAGATCTTTCTTTATTTAACTTTCCCTTTGATGGTCAGGATAAAGCTTCCTTTCTTTCCATTGCTGTAGATAGAAATGGCTTTAGCAAAAACACCTGGTCTGCCGGCTGGATTGTATGTGATTTTGACATCACCGCTTTTCCCTGGAGCAATCGGTTCTTTTGTCCATTCCGGAGTTGTACAACCACAAGAAGCAATGACACGCGTCAATACCAAAGGCGCATTACCTGTATTTTCAATGACAAATGTGTGCGCAACTTTACCATCAGCTTCTTTAATTTCTCCAAAATCATAAACCGTTTCCTTCGCTGAAATGACAGCTTGCTTTTGCTGGGCCGAAAGAGCACCTAATGAAAGTACAAGCGCTGTTAATAAGAAAATTATACGTTTCATCTCTCTTTGTTTTATTTGAATAATTAATTGACAAAGATAATGATTAAGCCGGAATGTATACCTATTTTTATCTCCATTTTAAGATTAATACAGATATCAACGTGAAATTTGTATAGGCGGAGAGAAATGAATAATAGAAAAACAGGGCCGAACAGAAAGAAAACAATACATAATGCAGCGAGATGATTTGGAAGAGAAGCTGAAAATGTGTATCTTTGCGCCGTTTTTTAGCGCCGGGTAAATCTTGGCGAAAGAGGAACTGAATCGATGTTTAATTAAAATCAGACTTGGAAAGGAGGCTGTTGATTTATTTCATATTAGAAAAGATAAAGTATTCGCAAGTAGCATAAGCGAAAGTATCATAAAAATTTAAACAAAGTGAGAATTATTGGCAGAAAGTTTGGCTGATAGCGAAACTATCCGTAATTTTGCTGCCCGTTTTAAGGATGTATTAATTAAACAAAATAACAAATTAAATTATGATCGTAGTTCCATTAAAAGAAGGCGAAAACATTGAAAAAGCGCTGAAGAAATTCAAAAGAAAATTTGAAAAGACAGGTGTTGTAAAAGAATTGAGAAACCGTCAGGCTTTCGAAAAACCGTCAGTAGCAAAGAGAAAGCAAATGATGCGTGCTATTTATGTACAGCATTTGCAGCAAACTGAAGAATAATTGAAAAAATACTTGTTTTTTTAGAATCTAATTTCTATATTCGTTGCAGAATAGTTGATGCAATGAGACATGTTGGTTGATGACTTTTTGGATTACTTACGTTATGAACGTAATTATTCCGATTATACGGTTGAATCGTATAAAAAAGACATAAGTCAGTTTATGGCTTTTGTAAGTGAGCAATCGGTATGTTTGAATTTTCCGGTTGATGTAGATGCAGATTTAGTGAGGAATTGGGTTGTTCAGTTAATGGATAATGGTTATTCTCCTGTATCTGTAAATCGGAAATTAAGCTCTTTGAAATCTTTTTTTAAATATCTCATGAAGCAGAAAGTAATTTCTGTGAATCCGATGCGTTTGGTTGTAGGTCCTAAGACCAAAAAGCCGCTTCCGTATTTCGTGAAAGACCGGGATATGGAGTTGCTGTTGAAGGAAGATCCGGCAGTATCGGATGAGGATTTTGAAAGCGTGAGGAATCAGTTGATCGTAGAAATGCTTTATGATACGGGTATGCGTCGTTCAGAATTAGTCGGTTTGCAGGATACGGACATAGACTATGAGTTGATGCAGATAAAAGTAACAGGAAAGCGAAACAAACAGCGATTGATTCCTTTTGCGAATGGTTTGAAAGAGTTGATGCAGAAGTATCAACAGATTCGTAATCGGGAAGCCGGGAGCGGTAAGTGGTTTTTCGTCCGGTCAAATGGTGAACAAATATCGACAGCGATTGTTTATAATATAGTAAAGCGAAAGTTGTCGGAGATACCTACTTTGGCAAAACGAAGTCCACATGTATTACGACATTCATTTGCAACTAGTATGTTGAACAATGGGGCAGAGTTGAATGCTGTCAAAGATCTGTTAGGTCACAGTAGCTTGGCTTCAACCAGTGTTTATACACATACATCCTTTGAGGAATTAAAAAAAGTGTATCATGCTCATCCTCGAGCACAAAAAGAAGGAGGTCATTATGGAAATTAGAATTCAGGCGATTCATTTCGATGCAACGAAACAGTTGGAAGCTTTTATTCAGAAGAAAGTAACAAAGTTGGAGCAATACTTCGACGGCATTATATCGGCAGAGGTGACATTGAAAGTAGTGAAACCGGAAACAGCCATGAATAAAAACGCTAACATTTTGTTGAAGATAAAGAATGGAGACTGCTTTGCAGAGAAGACTGAAGATTCATTTGAGGCTGCCATTGACGAATGTGTGGAAGCTTTGGAGAAACAATTAGTTAAATTCAAAGAAAAAAGCAGATCCAAATAAAAAAAACGGTAGAAAATTTGGTATGTAAGAAATAATGCCTAAATTTGCAGCCGTTTCGACGTGGTGCCGGAACGGCTGTTTATTTAGAATGAATGCCTCTTTAGCTCAGTTGGCCAGAGCACGTGATTTGTAATCTCGGGGTCGTT
>ERZ827088.50-NODE-50-length-149815-cov-34.322923_pt1 | contig 149815 bp, 147 predicted proteins | sample MGYA00519922_ERZ827088 | MGnify/ENA primary metagenome ERZ827088 (study PRJEB31778, sample SAMEA3449254) | human gut metagenome | biome: human gut; feature: human-associated habitat; material: faeces | place: United Kingdom | collected 2010/2012 ... | reverse complement strand
TTATCGGCTGAAAAACAGCCGATAAAATTGTCGTAGCGGAAAATAGAATGGTTACTGGTGGTTCTCACGCATATAGCGTGGGCTGCTATTACTACATCTGTATACAACGGTTTTCTCAGGACCTTCATTCAAGACGTAGTAGCATTGCAGTCTCACGCTTTTGTGTTGAATGGTCCCCTGGGAGGCTGCGGGAGATAATTTATTTGAAATGTTATGAATGTACGTCACCTGTTCTTCTTATGCGGTATGTTTCTGTTATTCATTGCCTGCAAAGATTCTTCCAAGCAAAAATCTCTTTCTTCCTCAGAGAATCCAAACCATCAGTATGTAATCGCAGTAAAATCGGACATTATTGTTAAAGAAGAACCGGTAAATGGCAAGCAAGTGGGACTTGTGGAACGCGGTGAGATGTGTGCACTGATAGACTCTGTAGACGATTGGTATAAAGTAAGTCTTTGTTCAGGCAAGGAAGGCTATGTCAGTAAAGAATTCTCCCGGGTGCTGTCCCACGATTCTATTCCGAGGGAAGTCTTTGATGCGTACTGTCCTTTGGCAGAGCGAAGGGTACAATATGGCGACATATCTTTCAGGTTGGATGGGGATCATGTATTTATGGCACGTGGGTACAATTCCGTACCAGAGGATGGAAATCTTTGGAATTCTGTCTACCAAGGGGCAACGATCTATTACGGAACAATAGAAAGAAATCGGTTGGTTTTCACACGTAGTTTGTCACGCTTTGATGCGGATTTGGAAACTATTACCCCATCGGAGATGGAAGAAATAAAGCCTTACAATGCGTATTATTCGCCTGCTGAAGGAGGATTTATCTTTGAAGGCGCACTGTTTATTGCTCATGTACCGAAGAAGCTGACCCCTCACCCCTTGTCTGCACGCAAAGGCCTCGGGTTGTATGGAAACGTGTCAAGCGTGACCGATAGCGAAGGAAAAACTATTTTCTTTAATTTAGTGGGAAATATTATGTCAACCAAAGGAAAAAATGGATACTCCGAGGTTTATAGATACAATGACGAAGGCACGGAATATAGCATAAACGATTTTGGTCCTTACGTCATCACATACAGTGATCATAAACGGAGCGACATGAGGGCGCATGAATTTGATACCGAAGGTTCTGTGGAATATCTTTTTGACGAGCAGGACAGAATCATAGAACGTAAAGAACAAGTGAGGATGTCTTACGTCACTGAAACATTCAGTTACACAGGAACAAACCTTCTTCCTGACAGCAAGTCTACGCATGATTATGATGAGACCGGAGATTACCGGGTCACAGACAAATATGAGTATTTGGAAGTGGATGAGCACGGGAACTGGTTGAAACGGAAAGTTGTCCGCATCATCCAATCGAGGGAACATACAGACAGCGGAGAGGCTATTACCACAACCGAAACAGAACCGGAACGTATCGAGACACAAACCCTTGAGTATTTTAACAACTAAAAATAACGGCCTATGACTACCCAAATGAAATTCAAGTGTACTTCATGCCAACATGTATTTACACACAATGCGTATCAGAAGGAATGTTTCTGTCCGAAGTGTGGCAGCGTCAGTGAACGCTGCGCAGAAGAGGAACAGCCGGTCTTTTGCAGTGAATGTGGAGCCGAAGTTCCTGATGGAGCAGCGTCATGTCCTACATGCGGGTGTCCCATGTCTGCCATGAAGAATCGGCATTGTCATGAATGTGGTGCTGAGTTGCCCTATGGTGTACACGTGTGCCCACAATGCGGATGTCCCGTTTCGTCGGCCGCCGTTTCACCTATTCCTCCGGTATCCATTACACAAACAGCATCCCCTGTGGGGGGCGAAGAACAGGAACTTTCCCTTCCTCCAAGTAGTAGGGCTTTATATTGGTTTATTGCTGGTGTTGTATTGGTGCTGTTAGTAAGTTTTGGTATATTTTATTATACGACTGATTATTTTGAAGAGAAGAATACCACATCGGAATCCGTTATAGGATCTTCTCAAAAAGTAGTGATTGATGGTGTCAACCTGCGGCTACGGTATGCACCGTCGCCGGATGCAGAGACGTATAAGTGGGCTGACGGAACTAACCGCCATCCGGAGAAAGGTGAACGGTTTCCTTATTTAGGAGAAGTAGGCGACTTTTATAAAATTGATTACAAGGGACTTGTACTGTACGTTTCCAAACAGCATACTCACCTGGAATAGTTCTTTTATTTATTAACGCTAAAATATATTGTATTATGTCACTTATCTATTGTTCCCATTGTGGAAGGCAGGTTTCGGACAAAGCTACTACCTGTCCTCATTGTAACGCTGTCCTGCAGACAGGACAACTTCAGTCTCAACCGCAAACAGCTCAGCAGCCATTCCAGCAGAATACAAATGCTACGCAACAGGCAGTTTACGTGAATGTTCCCGGTAAACAGTCCAATGGTATCGGCACTGCGGGACTGGTATTCGCTATTATTGCAATTTTTCTTGGTTGGATACCGGTAGCGGGATGGATTATTTGGTTACTCGGTGCGCTTTTTAGTTTCATCGGTTTGTTCAAAAGCCCGCGCGGTTGTGCCATTGCAGGTTTCATTATTTCATTTATATGGGTTATTGTGTTTGTGGTTATCATTGGATCTATCGGTGCCTTCTCACTCTTTAGTTAGAATATACATACCAAAGTTCTGCTGTCTAAACTGGCAATGCTGGCAAAAAGTTAATTTATTTCCTTTTGCCAGCATGTTTTGTTATTTTGATACGGGAAAGACAGGAAAAAGTAGAATTGAAAAGGTTTCATAATCTTGTATATATAAAGCAGGAGATATGCCATAGATGGTGTGTCGGAGACTTTTTATGATTGAGAGAAAACGTCCCAACAATCAGATTTGCCTTATCAATCAAAGATTGATTGATGATTGTCTTCATTTTAAGAGTGTCGAACCGATAAAAGAATAAGTAATATGCTTTCACCGATACTAATGTGGAATAAGAAAGGACGTATCGTTACCAGGCTGGCTGAGCGTCTGGATATTACACCGTTAAGGGCCTTGGATGTGTTTTATACTTCCAAGGTCTGTGACAGGATGCACGATGAAGAAGAGGAATTATATACTTTTAGTGATGAATACATTGTAGATGAAATCATCCTTGAGTTACAGAATCAATATTTGTAGTGGGAATAAAAGATTAAAAAAACGAACTCATGTTTTAATCGATTTGTGAGGGCATTTCTGTTGTGGCGAGCTTGTGTTAGCAATTTTCCGTCTGTTCATTCCTTTCCTCCAGCGGCAGATAGATGCTGAACTTTGTAAATTCTCTTTCCATGCTGATGACGTAAACCCGTCCTTCGTGGGTCTTGATTACTTGGTCTACAAAGTTCAGGCCCAGGCCGAATCCGAAAGCTCCGTTCCGGTGGTTGCATTTTTAATATTGGGTACGAGTTTGTTAACCTAAAGATAACCTACTGATAACATAAATCCTTATCCGACACGCTTACCTTTGCATCGTAAGAAATAACAAAAGCAGTTTAACTTTAAAACGATATTCATTATGATTGCAACTTTGATTATGTCGGCCGTAGTGGCAGCATCTGTATCCAGCTCTGAAGTAGCTTACAACGTATCAACCGAAGACAAGAAAGTGACCAACATCGAAATGTATTCCGTAACGGACGGACGTTATCTGAACCGGTTGTATAAAATCGATTTCCTTTACGACGCAGAGGGACACATTACCGATAAGAAGACCTACGTATGGGATAAGAAGACCGAGGAATATATGCTGAAACAGGCGGAGAAATTCACGAAATAAAGACTCTCCCGATTCTCTCTTGAAACTTTAACCTGAAAATCCCTGATATACCCTATCGCTGTATGGTGTATCGGGGATTTTTAGTAGGGGGTGAAGCATAAAAGCATGGGAGGTTATAGAGCTCCTTATCTCTGTTAACGTAAAGATAACATACCGATAACATAACTTCTGATGCTGTAGTCTTACCTTTGCAGCATAAGAATTAAACATAGAAGTTATGAAAAAAATCATGAGAATGGCGTTTATCGCCGTAGCGGCTTTCGCCTGCATACCAGTTGCAGTCAAAGCACAACAGATGCCCTCTGTTCCGGTAGATAAGGAAGTGAGAATCGGTATACTGGACAACGGACTGACTTATTACATCCGTCACAATGAATACCCCAAGAATCAGGTAGACTTCTACATTGCTCAGAAAGTAGGGAGCATTCTGGAAGAAGACAACCAGCGTGGACTGGCACATTTCCTGGAACACATGTGTTTCAACGGAACGAAAAACTTCCCGGGAAATTCGATGGTTAAATGGCTGGAATCTGTAGGTGTGAAATTCGGCCAGAACCTGAATGCTTATACCAGTGTAGATGAAACTGTTTATCGCATTTCCAGCGTTCCTACTGAGCGCATCGGCGTACAGGATTCCTGCCTGATGATTTTGTCTGATTGGGCGGACGGTCTGTTGCTCGATGGCAAGGAAATAGACGAGGAACGTGCCGTTATTCACGAGGAATGGAGAAGCCAGCTTCCTCCGGAAATGAGAATCCTGGAAAAGTTGCTTCCGGAAATCTATCCGGACAGCCGGTACGGTCATCGTTTGCCTATCGGTACTATGGAAGTGGTGGATAATTTTCCGCATCAGGCTTTACGTGACTATTACGAGAAATGGTATCGTCCGGATCTTCAGGGAATCGTAGTAGTGGGGGATATTGATGTAGACCGTATAGAAGGCAAAATCAAGGAACTGTTCTCCAAGATTGAGAAACCTGTGAATCCGGCAGAAAGGGTATATTATCCGGTAGCCGATAACGAAAAGCCCATCATTGCTTTCGGTACCGATAAGGAACAGAACCGGACTGTTGCCCAACTGATGTTCAAATACGATGTACTGCCTGATTCACTGAGAGGAACTTTGGCTTATCTGACTACGGAATACCTGATGGATATGGCGGACATGATGATGACCGGCAGACTTCATGAACTGAGTCAGAAGCCGGATGCGAATTTTTCGTTGGCTGTTGCCAATCATGTAGATTTTCTGATGTCGAAGACCAAGAAGGTACACCAGTGTTTCATCATTCCGAAGGGCGATGACATCGTGAAAGGTGTGGAAGCTGTTTACCGGGAAGTCTTGCGTGCTCAGCGGGGCGGATTTACTGCTACGGAATACGCACGTAGCCGGAGTGAATACCTGTCGCAGCTCGAAAAGGCTTACAACAATCGCAACCAGCAGGAGAACAAGAAGCTGGCAGAATCGTATGTACGTAACTTCCTCGACAAGACTCCGATACCGGGTATTGAAACCGAATATCAGATGATGAGTATGATTGTCAATCAGATTCCGGTAGAGGCCGTGAATCAGTTGTATGCCCAGTTGGTTTCCGGCAAGAATTTGGTTATTGTCGGTATGATGCCGGAACGTGAAGGACTGGTATGTCCGACTGATGCGGATATTCAGGCTGTACTCGATAAGGTGACAGCCGAAACGATTGCTCCATACGTGGACAATGTGAAGGATGAACCGCTTGTCAGTCAGTTGCCGGAGGCCGGAAAAGTCGTACAGGAAAATGTACTTGCCGATTTCGGTGCCAAGGAATGGATTCTTTCGAACGGTGCGAAGGTCATTGTAAAGAAGACCGATTTCAAGGCCGACGAAATCAGTATGCTGGCTGTGGCCAAAGGCGGTACATCGGTTTACGGTGCAGACAAGACTACCGATTTGCTTTTCTTGCCGGTAGTGGCAATGCGGCACGGATTGGGTAAGTTTACTTACGCTGATTTGAACAAGGCACTGGCTGGCAAACAGGTTTCTTTGCAACTTGCATTGGACGACTATACACGCAGCCTGTCGGGAAATACGACTCCGAAGGACCTGAAGACTTATATGGAAATGCTTTACATGACATTTACAGGCCTGAATGTGACTGCCGATGAGTTTGCTGCCTTGCAGAGCTTGTATGCAGGAGCGCTGAAGAATCAGGAACTGGATCCGAACTTTGTCTTCCAGAAGAAATTGCAGGAATTCCTGTATGCGTCTCCCGCTAAGCATATCTTCGAAGTTTCCGACATCGAGAAGGCCAACCGTGATACTATTCTCGGTATCATCCGTGAACAACTGGCTAACGCCGCCGATTTTACTTTCGTATTCAGCGGTAACTTTGATGAGGCTGAATTGAAATCACTCGCCGAACAGTACATCGCTTCTTTGCCTGCTGTAAAGGGAAAGAAACCGGAAGTCAAGTATGATAGCGCTTTGGAAATCAAGGCCGGTAACGAGTCCAAAGAATTTACCATGAAGATGGAAGTTCCACAGGGTAGTGCGGCCGTTATCGTCAGCGGAAAAATGCCGTATTCTTTCAAGAACAGACTGCTTGCTTCCATGTCGGGACAGATTATCTCTACCCGTCTTATCAGCGAAGTACGCGAAAAGGAGGGAGCCGTCTACAGCATTCAGCTGTTAGGGTCTCAGGATAGAATGGCAGAAGTTTCGGTGGTTTATCAGACTGCTTTCCCGATGAAGCCGGAGAAGAAGGACCGTGCCTTGGAAATCATCCGTAACGAATTCGAGAAACTGGCCAAGGAAACACCGGTAGAAGAACTGAACAAGGTGAAAGAGTTTATGGTGAAACAGTATGCAGAGAATGAACGCACCAACAGTTACTGGTGCTCGATGATGAGTGGTAATGAACTGAAACCATCAGAAGTATGTGTGCAGGCTGAGCAGACCATCCAGGCCATCACACCGGAAGAAATCTCAAAATTCGTCAGTGAGGTGATGCAGCAGAACAATTACCGCGTGCTGGTATTGATGCCGGAATAAGCTTTAAATGGCTTTTAAAGCAGTTTTAAAAACATAGGAAAGAGGCTGGATTCAGATGGAGTCCAGCCTTTTTTTGTAGCCGCCTCAAAACGGAAGCCGGTAGCTTTTCATTTCGACATTAAAAAGCAAAACTACCACTAGAAGTAATACATTACCAGTCCCAGTATGCGGTGGTTAGTGACCGAATGGGTGTTGATGATTCTGCCGTTGGCCGGATTCGTATCACCGTACCAGGCCGTAGTCGGTACATATTCCACTCCGATTTGCCAGTGGGGGAGGTTATAAGAGAAAGCCAGGTTGAACGAACAGAGTTGGTCGATGTCGAGTCCCATTCCGTATTTCTCATCCGATACCAGCGCTTTGCTGCATCCCAGGTTCTTGGTATATCCGGCGTACAGATGTCCTTTCCAGCGGGTACCTACCGTCAGGTTTACCCAAGAAGTGGAGTGGCGCATCGGAGTATATTCCTGTTCGCCGGTTATCGGGTCGATGCGTGAAATGCCGTAACCTCCCAGCAAGGCGGTATGGTCCAGGCAGGAAGCCAGCAAAGTCTTGGCGGCAAAACGCCAGGAAGGTGCCTGGTACTGCAGGTGCGCTTCGCAGGAGAAGGTCGTCATCCGTTCATTCACCTTGAAACGTTGTTCGTTGCCGGACGCGTCTGTGACGGTGGACGAGGTGCGTGGCTTGAGCGAAATCAGGTGGACGCCGGCTCCGGCCAGCCACCGTTCCTGCCGGTAATCAGCCCCGAGGAAGAGTTCCGGCACACAACTGTTTTTCAGGTAATTCTCGCTTGCCCCTTCCGGTCCGGAAGACATGTATTGAAGCTGCCACAGAGCGGAGGCAGTGAGGCTGAACCGTCCGGTACGCCAGGTAAAGGCGATTTGCGGCTCACGGTTGAACGGCTGGAAGGGCGCTCCGGTAGAGAGGTTCAGTACATCGGGAACGACACTGCCGAACAGCGGATGCCACGTCTGCCCGATCAGTAACCGGGTACGTTCCCAGTCCAAGGCTACGTAAGCCTGCCGGATGCGGAGCATGGTGGTACTGGCCGAGAAGCCGCCGAAATCCACTTCCACCTTGGCGCTCGTTTTTGCTTTTCCTATTTTCGGTCCCTGCATGTCGATGCCCAGGCGGGTCGTGAAGGTATAGAAACTCCCGTTGGGTGTGGCGTTGATGTCCTCTCCCCGGCTGTCGTAGTCGTGGTCCAGCGGATAGAGGTAGAAGTTCCCGTCTACGGGAGCCTGGTTGGCACGGGTATTGTAGAACAGATCGCCACGGACAAAACCGTAGAACTGGTAAGAGAAATGTTTCTTTTGGGCGATGCCCGGGCAGGCACAGGCCAGTGCCGCCCATAGGATCAGTGTCTTTTTCATGGTGTTTCGATTCAGGTTATAGTTGTATTCCGTGTTATTTCTTTTTGGGGGGATTATTCAGAAAATCTTCTGATACGATTGCTGATACGGAATTTCCTTTTTAATGTGACAAGGCGGAATGCCGTATCATTTCTTTGCTGTATGTCTATTCCTTATGTGTTATTTGTTAGTAAATATCGGTTAAACAGGTCAATTTGCGAATGTATAAAAGTTTTTTAATTAATCGAAGAAACCAGCAGAAAATGTTCTCTTCCGATGTAAAAATGACGGAAATGAGGTCTGTTGCGCTGTTTCGTTTCTGCATAAAAATCAAATTTTCTTATGTGTAAAAATTTTATGATTCGGAATATAATGCTATCTTTGTGTCAAACTAGACAACCTTATGAAGACAATACATTCTCAACTGATAGCGATACTCCTGCTTGTTGTCGGGCTATGCTTGTTCTTGGGAGGGGTGGCAGGACTCGGTTCGCTCTATATGGTTTCCAAAGACTGTGAAAGCACGACCGGTGTGGTCAAGAAGTACGACCGAAAGCGGGTTTACCGTCATCGGAAAATCAGGTATGAAAGCACGATGCTGGTCAGTTATTCCACGCCGAAATACGGTGAAATGCATGTGTACAAGAAAAGCCATTGTCCGTTCAGGGAGGTGGGCGATGAATTGACCGTATGGTATGACCGGAATCGTCCCGAAGCAATCCGCCTTCCGGTTTCAGAATCTATCCTTTTTGGTACCTTGGTTGTTTTCGGGGTATTATGTACATACGGTGGAATCTGTTACCGGAAAGCGACGAAGAACGAATGAACAACTATACTTAAATACTCTATTTAAATAATCTATCTTATGAAGAACAGTAATTTTATCAAAGTAATCTTGTTGTTAGTGTGTGCAGTCGTGACAGTTCCGTCCATGGCACAGTTTAATCTGAAGAAAGCGATCAGTGGCGCTACCAAAGTCGTGAGCGCGGCTACCTTGACCGATGAACAGATGACCGAATATGTAGCGGAGTACATCGACTGGATGGACAAGCATAATCAGGTATGTGCCGATGACAATGAATACACCATCCGTTTGAAGAAACTTACCGAAGGGTTGACCGATGCCGACGGTATTCCATTGAATTTTAAGGTGTACTATGTGATTGATGTGAATGCTTTCGCCTGTGCTGACGGAAGTGTACGTGTCTTTTCATCGCTGATGGACATCATGACCGACGAGGAACTGCTCGGGGTTATCGGTCATGAAATCGGTCATGTGGCCCATCGGGATTCCAAGAAAGGATTCCGTACAGCCCTGTTGACTTCGGCTCTGAAGGACGGTATTTCTTCGCAGGGTGGAAAGGCTGCTGCCTTGACGGACTCTCAAATCGGCGATTTGACTGAAGCGTTGGTCAATGCCCGCTATTCCCAGAAACAGGAATGCGATGCCGACGATTACGGCTATGAATTCTTGAAGAAGGCCGGCAAGAATCCCTGGTCGATGGCTCTGTCTTTCCAGAAACTGAAGAAACTGCAGGAAGAAAGCGGTGCACAGGGAACCAGCAAGCTGAACCAGTTGTTCTCTACCCATCCTGATTTGGACTTGAGAATCAAACGGATGGAAGAACGGGCAACGGAAGAAGGAATTGAAAAACCGGCATCGGCAACTACAGCCGAGTAATCATCGGCCGGGATAATAGCTTGAAATAAAGCGGTTTCTCCCGCAGAGATAACCGTATAACGACAATCCGGGCAGACGAGTGTCATCAGACTTGTCTGTCCGGATTGTCGTTTGTGGTTCTAATGGAATTCTAATGGAATTCTAATGTCATTCTAATTTCTTTCTAAACGCTTCTTGCGCACGGTGTGTATACTTTTGCGGCGTGAAAGAGAAGAAACGGGAGTTGAAGAAGCGGGCACGTCGCCGCAGCAGAAAAGAATGACTTGTGTGCTTTGGGCTTGTGTGGAGCAACGGGTATGTAAACGTGGGTATGCGTTGTTGCAGTGCTCGGTCAGGCCGTCTGTGGAGGGAGGATGCAGAAGTTATGCGGGAGCCGGCGGAGTGGTAAAATGTGACAAGGTGTCTTTCGGCTTTTTCCTTGATTACGCCGATTACACGACCGCGCATGAATGGGCCGGAGAAGTAACCTGCAGATGGGCATGTACTTCCCGCATGACTGTTCAGCCGGCCATCCATATCATCCGCAACAGTAATAGTAATTATGCAGCCGGGCTGTTGCGGATGTACTATGTATGGTAAGCCATCAGCTCGGTTCTGTTTTTACATCCGGTGAAAAAAGGTTCCCAGCCGTAGCGGTCATGCCGGTACGGACTTATTCGTCCATCGGGAAGCGGATACCCCATTCCTGACGGAGGCTGTCCAGCATCCGCATTACCCGTAGTGTCTCGGCGTGAGGCATAGAGGCTGGTTCAATGGCTCCCTGGCGGATGGCTTCGGCGGCTTCCAGCACCTGATATTCGAATCCGGTAATCTGAGGCGGACAGGTATAGCGGCCTGTCTCCTGATGGTCGGTGTTATAGACTACGGCCTGTTGCGGATTGTTGATGTTGTCGATGACAAGGTAGCCTTTGTCACCGGAGATGATTCCCTGGCGGTCGGAAGCACAGAAGGCGGTAGTCTGCATGACGGCCATACGTCCGTCCCGATAGGTGAAGGTGATGCTGTTCTGCATGTCTACTCCTGCCTCGTTTTTCATACACGTAGAGGTAATTTTTTCGAGGTCGTTTCCGAATGTCATGAGGGCGAAGTTGATGGGGTATACACCCAAATCATACAAGGCTCCGCCGCACAGTTCCAGACGCACAATCCGTTCTTTGTGGGCGATGGGATAACCCAGGCTGGCCGTCAGCATCATAGGTTTTCCGATGATGCCGCTTTCTGTCAGTTCGCGGATGGTCCGGGAGAAAGGCATGTAGCGTGTCCAGATAGCTTCGGCCAGGAATACTTGTTTTTCCTGCGCTATTCGTATCAGTTCTTCGGCTTCACGGGCATTGGCGGTGAATGCTTTCTCGCACAATACCGGTTTCCCTTTGAGCAGGCACATCCGGGCCGGTCCGAAGTGGTGTGAATGGGGAGTCGCGATATAAATCAGGTCGATGTCCGGGTCATCGGCCAGGGCCTCATAGTTTCCGTACGCCTTTTGTGCGTGGAACTCATTGGCGAACTGTTCTGCTCTGGATAGTTCTCTGGCGGCTACCGCGTACAGTTCCGCTTCTTTCATGCCCATCAGGGTGGTAGCCATCTTCTGAGCGATGTGTCCGGCTCCGAGGATGCCTACTTTCAGTTTCTGTTGCATATTGATTGTATTTTATGATAAATGGATTCTGTTGACTATGGTTACAGATTTTTTGGTGATAAGTTCTTCACGATTTATACAAAGGTAATGATTTATTGGGGACTATAATAACTTTTTCAATTCATCAATATCCGGTAATGCCTTGCGAAGTCGTTCCGGCATTTCTTCAGAAGCCCGATAAGTAGCGACTCCCATTGGCTTATTGTAATCGCGTACTGCAAACTCTACGAAGGTTTGATTCATTTCTCGACAGAGGATGATTCCGATAGAGGGATTTTCGTGTGGTTTCCTTACGTATGAATCCAATGCAGAAAGGTATGTGTTCAGTTGTCCTAAATAAGAGCTGCGGAATTTCCCGGACTTTAATTCAACAGCTACTAAAGAATTAAGTTCCCGGTTGAAGAACAATAAATCAATAAACATTTCCTCTCCAGCTACTTCAATACGGTATTGATTACCTATAAAACTGAAATCCTGTCCAAAGGTCATAATGAACTTCTTTACGTTGGCAACAATAGCTTTTTCTATGACACGTTCATTTATGTCTTCTTCCTGTTCATCCAGTTCTTCTATATTGATAAAATCTAATAAGTACTCATCTTTGAAAGAACGAATAGCTTTGATTGCCTGTTTCGTATCGGGTAGTGCTTGGGTGAAATTATTAGGCAATGTTCCTTGATGGTGATATAGGTCAGCTTTCAGATAATCCCTTAAAGTATACTTGCTCCAATACCGGATGGCACATTCATGAATATAGAACAATCTCTCATTCAAATCTTTAGCTTTGGCTATAATTTCCGTATGATGGCTGAAACCAATTGACAGGAAATCTGCCCAGTCAAATTCATCCGCCACTGGCTGATGAGTGGTCATCAACAATAACTTTTCATTCAGTATCAAATCATCCGCCGCTGGCTGATGATTTAAAACCTTGTTCCATTCTTCATAAAATATGCGCATATTTCTTATGCTGGTCGCTGAAAATCCTTTCAACCCCGGAAGTTCCTTTTGCAGCATCGAAGAAATCTGCTCTATGGCACTTTTACCCCAAAAGCCTTTACGGGAGTTTTCCGAAACATACCTCCCAATACCATAATACAAGGAGAGCTGTTCTTTATTTATTGATGCGGCGGCACGGTACTGGCTACGTAAAATGGCTTCCTTGATGGTTTTTACTGCTTCTATATAGTTTTGACTTATATCCATTGTTTTTTCTATTTGGATAAAAAATAAAAACATGAATCAGCCTGTCCCTCGGAGAAGAGGCAGGCTGAAGTCAAGTGTTATTTCAGGATGATTTCCTTGATGATCGGCCAGCAGGTATGGTTGCCCGTTACCTGAATCTTGACCGCTTTCACCGGCTTGCCGCCGATGTCGGCTTTGGCTTGTCCCAGTTCGTCGAAGGTGCCGACTTTCTGGAACTCGTTGCCGTCTGCACTGATCAGCAGGTCAGCCTTGGTGATGTAATCCTTCGAGTCACCTGTAATGACTTCGATGGAGTTCACATCGGTCGGTTCCGTCAGAATCACCGTGAAGTAATGCGTCGGATTGATGGTGCTGCCTCCCCAGAAGAAGGAGTTGGTCTTTCCGTCGAAGGCATATTCCGGATGATAAGGCGGGTTCAGCGGGATGTTGGTATCGATGCTGGCCGGACGTATCAGCATCGGTTTCTCCTGTGTCGGAGCAAATTCCTTTTCGTTCAGAGCGTCGTCCTCGTAGAAGTTGATACCGATTTGTTTCATCACCGGATAGAAGGCCGTGATGCGGCGATAGAAGTCGTCCCAGTTGCGGGAAGAAGGTTCGCACCAGAACACTTCAGACAAGGCGGCTAGACGCGGGTACAGCATCCATTCCACACGGTCTTGCGTAGCTACACGCTCCGTCCACAACGCACCCTGTCCGCCTTTCACGAGCGATGCCTGTTCCGGTGTCACCTGGTCGGTTATCGGGTCCCATTCATAGACCTTGCGGGTAGAGTTTCCGGCATATCCCCAGTCGAGGTAACATCCGTGTTGCGGACACATCACTACCGGAATGCCCCGTTCCAGAGCGGCCTTCTGCGCTTTCAGACCGTCGTCACGCCATACGGTCAGCATGTCTTCGGGAGTAGCGGCATGGCGGTCGTTGATTTCGTCCCATCCCACCATGGTCTTGCCTTTCGAGCGGATGTATTCACTCATCTTGCGGGTGAAATAGTCCTGTATCTCGCCCGGTTCCTTCATGCCTTCTTTCTTGTAGAGAGCCTGACACTTCGGACATTTTTCCCAGATGGCGGTCGGAACCTCGTCGCCTCCCAGGTGAATGTATGGCGACGGGAATATCTGGATGAGGGCATCCACTACTTCCTGTGCGAAACGGATGGATTCCGGATTGCCGATGCAAAGCATGTTCTCGTTACCGCGTTTCCGCTGGTTGATGGGGAGTTCTTCCGGATAGGCTTCGAAGGTACCTCCCTTGCAGGAGAGTTGCGGCATGGCGGCCAGCAGGGCAGTGCTATGTCCCGGCAGGTCGACTTCCGGAATGATTTCAATACCGAGCGACTGGGCATATCTTACCAGTTCCTTCAAATCGTCTGTGGTGTAGTACTTGCCTGACATGTCCGGAAAGTCCGGATAGAAGGTACCTTTCTCGGTCAGTTCCGGATACTTGTCCATGGCCAGACGCCAGGCATTGTTGTCCGTCAGGTGCATCTGCAGGGTGTTCAGCTTGAAGAAGGACATCTGTGAGAGGGTTTCCTTCAGTTCGTCCACCGTCCAGAAATGACGGCTACAGTCCAGCATCAGTCCGCGGTAGCCGAAACGTGGCTTGTCCTGGATGTTCAGTACGGGCAGTTTGTTGTCTTTGGCGGTCAGGATAAGCTGATGGAGGGTTGCCAGCGCATGGCTGATTCCCTGTGCGTCCTTGGCCTGCAGGGTGATGCGTCCGCTCTCAATGTTGAGGGTGTAGGCTTCATCGCCCAGCTGGTCGTTCTTGACCAGTGATAGCGGTGCGTCAATGTCGCTGACGGTGAGTGAAATGCCGGCCGATTTCTGCAGGAGTCCGGCGAATGTCTGAGCTGTTTCGTTCCATTCGGCCGGAGCCTGCATGGTGCGTAAATCCGCCAAAGAGAAGGAACCGTTCTTGATGGTGACAGACTGGGCTTGCGGAATCAGGTCCACCTGCTCTACCAGTTTCCCTTCGCATCCGGTCAGGAACAAGGAAACGGCGGCTGCCAACAAGGGGAGCATAGTCGATTTTTTCATCATAGTGAATAGGGTTTATAGGTTATATGTGTCAAGGATTTCATGCTTGAAGTCAGACAAATTTAACAATAAATCGGGAATAATCCTTCTTATGGGCCTGGAAAAATAGATATAGTGACCGTTTCTTCATGCGATGCGGATAGATGCTTCATGTTTTGCGGCATAAAACATGAAATTGTGCCGTGAAAAACTTGGAGACCCTTGGGTTGGAAAGTTATCTTTGTGTATAGGAAATCTATAGATCCCGTCGGTGTTTATATAAACGCCGACGTGGTTTACATAAACACCGTCGAGGTTTATATAAACCACGTCGTGGTTTAGAGAACTTGTCGGGACAGGCGGGATTTTCTTTGCAAGGATATTTACTTTTTCTTTTTGACGCCAAAAAGAAAAAGGGAACAAAAAGAAAAACCGCCGGCTTCCGTTTTGAGGCGGCTACAAACCGTTTTCCGGCGGAAGCGCAGGAACTCGCTTCGCTCAGACAGCCTGCGCTTCTTTTCGCCTGAATCCGGTTTTCCGCTATTCACCTCAAAACTAAGGCCGGAATAAATGTGCGTTGGTTCTTGGGTTCGTTGTCGTAACATCAATAGTTGGATATAGTCAGATTGGGTAAACTTTTTCCGTTCGAATGTACAACGCTATGTCTGCTGGTCCACTTGTTACTTGAATATAATAAGAACCTTGTCCACTTGTTACCTGCAAGTTGAGCTTGCGAAACTTGAATTGTTTAACTGATATTTAATTTCTGATTATGGTTGCGAAATACATTATGCAGGAGGTGAAGGACCTCAACAACGAAGGCGATACCTTGCTTTATCCGCGGATGGTTATCCGTGACAGTTGCGGTACGGACGAACTGGCGGAATACATATCGGCTCATACCAGCTTTAGCCCTGCCGAGGTGAAAGGTGTCATCGAGCTTCTGGGGCACGGAATAGCCCGGACTATGGCTCAGGGACGTTCGGTGCGGATAGACGGTATCGGTCTGTTTACTCCATCGCTGGTTATCAAGGAGGGGAAGGAACGTGAGGAACCCGACGGGAGCGGTACGAAACGCAACGCGGCAAGCATCCGGGTAGGGGATGTGCGTTTCCGGGCAGACCGCCAACTGGTACGGGAGACGGACTTGGCCTGTAATCTGGAACGGGAATCGGGCGGAAAGTCGGCACTCCGCCGTTCGCGTTATACTCCGCAGGAACGCCTCGCCCTGGCCAAACGTTACCTGGAAGAGCATCCCGTGCTGACGGTGGGCACTTATGCTTCCCTGACGGGCCTGAGCCGGACGACGGCCGGAAAGGAACTTCGCCGGTGGTACGAGACCGAAGGTTCTGGTATCGGAATCAGCGGGATGGGGACGCATCGGGTGTATGTGCTGGCGTAGTGATGGGATTGATAAGTGATTACGGTATAGTTTATTTCCAGTTATATAGCAGTGTTTTTTAAGGGTATAAATCTGCTATTTCGGGACATATAAAAATGTGTTCGAAGAAGAGGAGGAATCCGGATTCAGTTGTTGCATTTTTTGTAACAGTCACCTTCTTGTTCCTTCTTTTTCTTGTCTGCATATACTGTAGTTGTGGTGCGACTTTTCCCTTTTGTATATTCTTATTTACTTATATTTTCTTTTCATGTTTTAAAAAACGTTTGAAAGTAAAGTCACTGGATTTTTGTTTGAAGTTAGATGATAGTTTTTCTTTAATTGAAAGCTATTACTTCTGATTAGTTCTCAAACTTCTATATGTTTTATGATTTATCTTTTGTATTGTTTTATTTTTAATATATATATTATGTTGATAAACATTTGTTTAATTGTTTATATTTATCATTAATTATCTATTTTTGTAAACCGAATATGTGTTATATATGAATTATACGATTGCAATATGGCTGAAGAATGTTAGAAGAATGCGTGGATTTACTCTTGAAGAAGTAAGTCAGCGCCTGAATGGAATGGTTACAAAACAAGCTATATCTAAATATGAAAGAGGGTTGATGAAACCTTCTCCTGTGGTCATGGATGCTTTGTGCAAGCTCTATCAGGCCTTTCCGGATTTTCTTTTGGGACGGAAGCCAGTTGTCGCTTTTGATATATCTTTTCGTAGTAAAGAACCTGTACCTCAAAAGGTGAAACAGCGCATTATTTCTGAAGTGCAGATATGGATGGGGCATTATTTGGCTTTGGAGAATCTTTTTGATGCTATGACAAGTTTTAAAAATCCTGTTCCAGGTCTGAATATAACAGATTTTGATGATATGGAAAACGTGGCTATGCAGGTCAGGCGTAAATGGGGACTTGGCAATGATGCTATCGCATCTGTATGTAGGATGCTTGAATTGGCCGGGGTAAAAGTACTTGAACTTGATATAGAGGAGGATGTAGATGGATTATGTGGCTGGATAAACAAAAAGACTCCATTTATCGTACTGAAGAAAAATAATGTAACAGTGGAGCGTAAAAGGTTTACTGCATTGCATGAACTTGCACATATCTTGTTTCCATTGCTTGAGACTATGGATTATCATAAGAAAGAGAGAATGTGTCATAGGTTTGCGTCTGCTATTTTATTGCCTAAAGAGGTGGTATATACTTATGTAGGTCAAATTCGTGATAATCTTTCTGTTTCTGAACTCTCGTCATTGCGTAGTATGTATGGAGTATCGGTCGCTGCAATAGTGCATCGCTTAAGGGATTTGTCTGTAATCAATCTTGATTATTATAATCACATTTTTGATGATAGAATCAAGCATAATTTGCTTGAGGAGGGATGGGGAGCTTATCCTTTAATTGATGAGGCAATGAAATATGCATCGCTTGTAAATAGAGCTGTGATTGAAGGGTATATGGAAGGTAATGGACAGGGAATGCATATTGATGAGAAATACAAAATAGATTTGGGTGAGATTGAAATAATGTAACTTAATAGTATAAATTATGAAAACATTTTCTGGGTTTACAAATTTGTACCCTTTGTCAAAGACATTGCGGTTTAGATTGATTCCTGTAGGGGAAACATTGAAACATTTTATTGGTAGTGGAATATTGGAAGAAGACCAGCATAGAGCTGAGAGTTATGTGAAGGTAAAGGCTATTATTGATGATTATCATAGAGCTTATATTGAGAATTCTTTATCAGGCTTTGAATTGCCTTTGGAAAGTACGGGTAAGTTCAATTCTTTGGATGAATATTACTTGTATCATAATATTCGAAATAAAACGGAAGATATTCAGAGTTCATTGTCTAAAGTAAGGGCTGACCTAAGAAAGCAAATTGTGGCTCAACTAACAAAGAACGAAGTCTTCAAAAGAATTTATAAAAAAGAACTGATTCAGAGTGATTTGATTGATTTTGTTAAAAATGAACCTGATGTAAATGAAAAAATAGCTTTAATCTCCGAGTTCCGTAATTTTACTGTATACTTCAAAGGTTTTCATGAAAACCGTAGAAATATGTATTCAGATGAAGAAAAGTCTACCTCTATCGCCTTTCGTCTGATTCATGAGAATCTTCCCAAGTTTATTGATAATATGGAAGTATTTGCTAAAATACAGAATACTTCTATCTCGGAGAATTTTGATGCTATACAGAAAGAACTCTGCCCGGAGTTGGTAACCCTTTGTGGAATGTTTAAGTTGGGGTATTTTAATAAGACTTTAAGTCAGAAACAAATAGATGCTTATAATACTGTTATAGGTGGTAAAACCACATCAGAAGGTAAAAAGATTAAAGGTCTTAATGAATATATTAATCTTTATAACCAGCAGCATAAGCAAAAGAAATTACCCAAGATGAAGCTTCTTTTCAAGCAGATACTTAGTGATAGAGAAAGTGCGTCATGGCTGCCAGAGAAGTTTGAGAATGATAGTCAGGTTGTCTGTGCAATGGTGAATTTCTGGAATACTATTCATGATACAGTGCTTGCAGAAGGAGGATTGAAAACGATTATTGCTTCATTGGGTAGTTATGGCCTTGAAGGTATTTTCCTAAAGAATGACTTACAACTTACTGATATATCACAAAAGGTAACAGGTAGTTGGAGTAAAATATCTTCTGAGATAAAGCAAAAAATAGAGGTGATGAATCCTCAAAAGAAAAAAGAGTCTTATGAGAGTTATCAAGAACGTATAGATAAGCTATTCAAGTCTTATAAAAGTTTTTCTTTGGCTTTTATAAACGAGTGCCTTCGTGGTGAGAAGATTGAAGATTATTTTCTCAAGTTAGGGGCTGTGAATACCAGTTCGTTACAGAAAGAAAATCATTTTTTGCATATCTTCAATGCATATACGGATATAAAAGAAGTGATAGATTCCTATTCTGAATCGACTGAAACTAAGTTAATACGAGATAATGATTCCATTCAAAAGATAAAACAGTTCCTTGACGCAGTTAAGGACTTACAGGCTTATGTAAAACCATTATTGGGTAATGGTGATGAAACCGGTAAGGATGAAAGGTTTTATGGCGATTTGATTGAGTATTGGAGTCTGCTTGACTTGATTACTCCTTTATATAATATGGTTCGTAATTATGTCACTCAGAAGCCGTATTCTGTAGATAAAATAAAAATAAATTTCCAGAATCCTACTTTATTGAATGGTTGGGACCTTAATAAAGAAATGGATAATACATCTGTGATATTGCGTCGTGATGGTAAATATTATCTGGCCATAATGAATAACAAATCCAGAAAAGTCTTTTTGAAATATCCATCAGGGACAGATAGAAATTGCTATGAGAAGATGGAGTATAAACTTTTACCTGGTGCTAATAAGATGTTACCTAAGGTCTTCTTTTCAAAATCAAGGATAAATGAATTCATGCCTAATGAGCGTTTGTTGTCAAATTATGAAAAGGGCACGCATAAAAAGTCGGGTACTTGTTTTAGTTTGGATGATTGTCATACTTTGATAGATTTCTTTAAGAAGTCTTTGGATAAACATGAGGATTGGAAGAATTTTGGTTTCAAGTTCTCTGATACTTCTACTTATGAAGATATGAGTGGTTTTTATAAAGAAGTAGAGAATCAAGGTTATAAATTATCCTTTAAGCCGATTGATGCTACGTATGTGGATCAGCTTGTTGATGAAGGTAAGATTTTTCTGTTTCAGATTTATAACAAGGATTTTTCTGAGCATAGCAAAGGTACGCCCAATATGCATACCTTGTATTGGAAAATGTTGTTTGATGAAACAAATCTTGGGGATGTGGTATATAAACTAAATGGTGAGGCTGAAGTCTTTTTCCGTAAGGCAAGTATAAATGTATCACATCCAACTCATCCGGCTAACATACCCATAAAGAAAAAGAATCTTAAACATAAAGATGAAGAAAGGATTCTTAAATATGACTTGATTAAAGATAAGCGTTATACCGTCGACCAGTTCCAGTTTCATGTGCCAATAACCATGAATTTCAAGGCGGATGGAAATGGAAATATAAACCAGAAAGCGATAGACTATTTACGTTCGGCATCAGATACTCATATAATAGGGATTGACCGTGGTGAACGAAACTTGTTATATCTTGTAGTGATTGATGGAAATGGAAAAATCTGTGAGCAATTCTCTTTAAATGAAATAGAAGTTGAATATAATGGTGAAAAGTATTCAACAAATTACCATGATTTACTTAATGTCAAGGAGAATGAAAGAAAGCAGGCAAGACAGAGCTGGCAAAGTATAGCTAACATAAAAGACTTGAAAGAAGGCTATTTAAGTCAGGTTATTCATAAGATTTCTGAATTGATGGTCAAATATAATGCGATTGTGGTGCTTGAGGATTTGAACGCTGGATTTATGCGTGGCCGACAAAAGGTTGAAAAGCAGGTTTATCAGAAATTTGAAAAGAAACTCATTGAGAAGTTAAATTATCTCGTATTCAAGAAACAGTCTTCTGATTTGCCTGGTGGGCTTATGCATGCTTATCAGTTAGCTAATAAATTTGAGAGTTTTAATACTTTAGGTAAACAAAGCGGATTTCTCTTTTATATCCCTGCTTGGAATACCAGTAAAATGGATCCGGTAACAGGTTTTGTAAATTTGTTTGATGTGAAGTATGAAAGTGTTGATAAGGCAAAAAGTTTTTTCAGTAAATTCGATTCTATAAGGTATAATGTAGAAAGAGATATGTTTGAATGGAAATTCAATTATGGTGAATTTACGAAAAAAGCTGAAGGAACCAAAACTGATTGGACTGTTTGTTCCTATGGTAATCGAATTATCACTTTTAGAAATCCGGATAAAAATTCTCAATGGGATAATAAAGAAATAAATCTTACCGAAAATATTAAGCTGCTGTTTGAAAGGTTTGGCATCGACTTATCTTCAAATCTGAAAGATGAGATAATGCAACGTACAGAAAAAGAATTCTTTATCGAATTTATATCCCTATTTAAGCTTGTGTTACAGATGCGTAATAGTTGGACAGGTACTGATATAGATTATCTGGTATCACCTGTATGCAATGAAAATGGTAAATTTTTTGATAGCAGAAACGTAGATGAAACACTTCCGCAAAATGCGGACGCAAATGGAGCATATAACATTGCAAGAAAAGGAATGATACTTCTTGATAAGATTAAGAAAAGTAACGGTGAGAAGAAGCTTGCTCTATCTATAACTAATAGAGAATGGCTTTCATTTACTCAAGGTTGTTGCAAAAATGGATGATTACATAGCTATATCATTACTGAATGACTTTATCTTTTGTCCGTATTCTATATACCTGCATAATGTGTATATGGAATCGGATGAAAGTCAGTATCATGCTGCTCCCCAAACAATGGGGCGTATTGCTCATAAAACTGTTGATGAAAAGAAAACAACTAATGGGAAGGGGGATTTGGTTTCTGTTTCCGTTTGTTCGGATGAGTTCAGAATTTTTGGGAAAATAGATTTGTATCGATATTCTTCTAAAACTCTTATTGAAAGAAAGTTTCAACTGAAGAATATATTTCGTGGACAAATATATCAGCTATGGGCACAATATTATTGTTTGTGCGAAATGGGGATAAATGTTGAGAAACTTGCTTTTTATGAAATATCTACGAACAAAATGATTCCAATACCGTTGCCTGGAGCTAATGAGCGGGAAGAGTTTGTACGTTTTTTATGTATGCTAAGGAAATATAATCCATCTTCTGATATTATTATTAATTCAAATAAATGTCGGCATTGTATATATTGTAATCTTTGTGACAAAAATAAAATAGAAAATGTATACACTTAAAGATCTTGGTGTCAAAACCGTTTTTGTGATTAATTGTATTGATCATGAAAGAAGTCTTAGAGTCATGAATGGTGAATTGCTGCTTGAAGAGAAAAACGGTGAGAAAAATAAAACATTAACTAAAATACCTTTCCAGAAATTACTGGCGTTATTTGTTATTGGACATTTAACGGTTACTGCACCTTTACTGGAAAAATGTAAAAAGTATAATGTAGCTTTTGTTGTGGTGAAACCTAATTTGCGTCCTGTATTTTATTGGGCAGATTATGCTGAAGCAAATTTCCTTTTAAGAAAGAAGCAATATGAATGTTATGATGATGATATAACTATTGCTAAGCATATAGTTTATAATAAGATTAAAAATCAGCTGACTGCATTGAATAAAACAAGGAAAAAAGATGATTTGACAATATTTGCCATTGATACATGTAAAGCTGCCATTGATAGTATATGTGATATTTCGGATTATAATAAATTGTTGGGATTGGAAGGGCTGGTTTCAAAAGCATTTTTCAGTGCGTATTATAATGATCTTGGGTGGAATAAAAGATTGCCAAGAACAAAAATGGATGTATTGAATGTGACATTGGATATAGGTTATTCTATTTTATTTAATTTCATAGAGTGTTTTGTAAGAATGTTTGGTTTCGATTTGTATAAAGGGGTATATCATAGATCTTGGTTTAAGCGTAAATCTTTGGTTTGCGATTTGATGGAACCATTCAGGTGTATTATAGATCATACCATATTATTGGCTTTTAATCGAAATCAGTTTAAAAAATCTGATTTTGTATTATTGAAGTCAGAATATCATTTGAAGAATGAATGTTGTGGTGAATATTATAAATTATTTTATTCTACTCTTATTAGCTATAAAATGGATGTGTTCAGATACATACAATCTTATTATAGATTTTTTATGCAGAGAAAATCAGGAACAGAGTTCCCTTTATTTAAATATTAATGGTAATAGTTAGTTATGACATATCGGATGACCTTATCCGCTCTCGGTTTCAGAAAATGCTGACTAAAAATGGTGCAATTCGTTTGCAATATTCAGTTTATGAGGTAGTTAATACAAAAAGAGTGATTGAGAATATAAAATTAAAGATTGTTGCGTATTCCAAACATTTTAGGGCAGATGATAGTGTGGTCATTTTTGAGATAAATAAGGATGCCTTGGTAAAATACGGGAATGCTATTCATCGCGATACTGATATAGTTTTCTTCTGATAATTATAGGCATTACAAACCTAAGTCTTCTATATCAATAATAGGGTTTGTAATATGTTGATTTACAGTGTATCTATTGAATTCTATAGATTAAGGTGGGAAGATTATTCCGATAAAAATATCGGCTTATTTATTTGATTATTAATAAAAAATATGGATATTTGCATGGTAAGAGTCTATATGGCTAAGTAATTTCTACTATGTGTAGATTGAATCCCGGTGTATTCTTCGGTGGCGTGTCTATATGGCTAAGTAATTTCTACTATGTGTAGATTAGTAAGCGCCGTATGACTGAATGGCTTGGTCTATATGGCTAAGTAATTTCTACTATGTGTAGATAAGAAATATCTTCAATGATGCCCTCAAAATGTCTATATGGCTAAGTAATTTCTACTATGTGTAGATAAAATCCGGTATTGCAAAATACATCTGCAGTCTATATGGCTAAGTAATTTCTACTATGTGTAGATGGTTGACGATTACAACGCGAAGGTGATGTCTATATGGCTAAGTAATTTCTACTATGTGTAGATAGTTCGAGTTGTGAACCCGGTTCTTTGTAGTCTATATGGCTAAGTAATTTCTACTATGTGTAGATAACAACGTCTCACCTTCAATGCTTTCACGTCTATATGGCTAAGTAATTTCTACTATGTGTAGATAAGGACAGCGGAATGAACTTCAATCCGGAGTCTATATGGCTAAGTAATTTCTACTATGTGTAGATAAACACCAGGTAAATTCTGTCGGCAGCTTGTCTATATGGCTAAGTAATTTCTACTATGTGTAGATGCACCCAGTGCGATTCCCTCTTCGGTAGTCTATATGGCTAAGTAATTTCTACTATGTGTAGATAAAGCATAACCTCATTCCTTGTAAAGACGGTCTATATGGCTAAGTAATTTCTACTATGTGTAGATTAATCACTTCATACGGCAAAGCAATACCGTCTATATGGCTAAGTAATTTCTACTATGTGTAGATTAACGGATTCTTGCGATTCAGAATCATCAGTCTATATGGCTAAGTAATTTCTACTATGTGTAGATAACACTACAAAGATACATAAATATTTTGTAAGCATTCAGCAAACCCCGTATTGTGAAAACTGCTAATGCCTGTATTTACATGTTTTTTAAAAATTTCAACTTGTCTTTGAAAATGTTGAAGATATTCGAAGATTTCTATCAAGGTCTATTAAAGGCTGTGAATTTTCTCTGAATAAGTCAGAGACATTAGTAGATGTCTGTGACTTTTTCAGAGATTTCTCAAAGAATCTTCCTGTCTTTTAAAGATGATGGCAGTAACTCTGCAAGATCCCTGGAGTAATCACTATCGTATTCATGTACGTGGTTAAGAAAATAGTTCATCCAGCCCTTGAAGTCCACATCGGCGGCCTTGCAGCAACCCATGAAGGAATAGTTCAAGCGTTCCTGCTGTTTCTTTTTTTCTTCTAACGATATAGGCTGCTTGCTCCAAGATGCTATTGATTGGCGAGTGCGTTCTATCCATTTTTTGTGAAATTCATTAATGTATTCCATAAATCTTATGTTTATGAGTTCAAAACAAAGATGGTTATTCCTATTTTAACTTCCATGATTGGTACGACATTTTATTTCTTGGGGCTTATAAAAAAGGACAACTAACTGAATAGCTGTCCTTTCTTCAATATGAGTAATAAGTGACGGTTTGTTATTTCTTGGAATAATGGTATCTCATAGAGAATATATAACTATTATATCATCATGTACGGAGTAAACAATTCTATGCTCTGCATTGATTCTTCTTGACCATTTGCCTGCCAGTTCATATTTAAGCGGTTCTGGTTTTCCTATTCCAGTATAAGGGTGTGCGGCAATATCTTCCAATAAAATTTTGATTTTGTTTAAGATAGCCTTGTTTCCGCTTTGGGTAAAGTATAGATATTCTTTCCGTGCCTGTTCTGACAAAGTTATTCTGTACATGCTGCCCGTTTTAAGAAATCTTCTATGCTTTCACCTTCATTCTGGGATATAGAGTTACCGTTCTTAATATCCTCTTCCCCTTTATGTATTGCTTCCATTATATCGGGTGAGGACATGATGTATTCCGTTTCCTTTAGAGAATTGTATTCATCCAAAGAAATCATTACTACTCCTTTGCCATTCCCACGATTGATAACTACGGTATCATAATCGTCAATGACCGCATCAATGTAGCTTTTCAAGTTGGCTCTTAAATCTGTGTAATTGGCTGTTCTCATAAATCCTCCTTTGTATAATACAAAGATATGTACTTATTTGCGTACTTGCAAGTATGAACGATTAATTATTTGATATTTTAGAAAAGACCTCCATAAAGAATGCCCTTTTCTTTTTCAATCAATGAAGCCGAATAATTAATGGACCATTTATATCTTTCATTACCCTTTAAAGCTATTTACAGACATTTATTGGAAAAACGCTAAACGGACAGTAATGAATTGCCATCTTCTACCCATGAAGTACAGACAAAATAAAAATCCCCATAACTCATGGAGTTACAGGGATTTATTATCTTGATTAAGTATAGATTACTTATTCAAAGCAGTAGCAACGTCAACTGCACAAGCTACTGTACAACCTACCATCGGGTTGTTACCGATACCCAGGAATCCCATCATTTCTACGTGAGCAGGAACTGATGAAGAACCAGCGAACTGAGCATCTGAGTGCATACGGCCCATAGTATCTGTCATACCGTAAGAAGCAGCGACCGAGCATCCCTGTAACCTTGAACTATTCTTTATAAATAGCTGTGTTACTGATGTGTATATCAATATTTAAAAGAACTATCCAGTATATTTATTGTTGTTATATTGTAAAATGGTCGTGAATAAGTCACAAATTATATTCAATAAACAAAGATTGTCTTTTTTCTTGTTATATTATCTTTGAATATTCATTTAATCATAACAGGTGAAGATATTTATAACTGATGGAGAATACCAAATCAGCCCAAATTCATTTAAAAGAATCTTCTCTTTTAAATCCCAAAATGCGTGACAATAACCTAATTCTTTAGGTATATCCAGTAAACTATCAACTTCCTTTTCAACATGTTCTATAATACGTCTGCCAATAGGAATGTGTTCAATAATATTTTCTATTTCTGATGGTTGTTCTTCACGGTAGATACAAAATATCTTTTTGCAAGTAGGACAGTAACAATAAACCTTATATATATCCTTAACTTCCAGTAATCTTTTAGATATAATGGAAGTAAGTGTTTCAGAAGTTTTATAGAATATCAACCCATTGGAATTGTCATTGAAATGTTTGCAGCATGTGTTTTTGATTTTATTCTCTTCAAAATTAAATGAAATAGAATTAATATCATGGCTCAAACCTGTAATGCAATCGCCAAAGAAGTTATTTATGGCAGCTTTTTCTTCTGATTCTGATAAGTCATTATTTAAAGTAAACTCTAAAGGCAGCTCTTTATCATGTACTGCAATCTGTTTTATTAAACAGTCTGAATCATCGTCACGCTGATTATCTATTTTTAAAAGAATATCATTAGTATAATCAATATGCTTACTCCGTAATGTTCTTCTAATATCAGTTGTATCAAGTTGGTTATCTATAAAATACTTGGTAATAAAATACCCAGTAGATTTAAAGTCTTTAAAATTCTCATGTGTTAAACACTCTTTATGCGTAACTCTTTTTTGGTCGTATTGACCAAATATACCGTTGATTCTTTCAAAAATATCATCTAACTGTATATCTTTATTATTCGTGTTGTCTTTGGTGTTCTGTTCCATATATTAGATTTTTTAAGTTCTACCATAATTTTATTCCATCCATTTCCTTTATAGCTTGAAGAATATACTCTTTAGTCATATCAGTAGTTTCTTCCTCTATGCTGATAGAACGGAACTCATAGCTTTCTACAATCTCTTTCTTTAGAGAAGCAAACTTAAATTGGTAAAGAGAAAGCAAAAAAGCAGCATAGAGAACTTGCTCTTTGCTGCCTTGAATTTTATCAGATATGAGTATTATTCCATTCTAATAAAAGTATAGATCTCATTTGGTGCGAATATCTCTCCTTTAACTTTTAATTGATTGGCTGTTAGTTCTTGGATAATTAATGTTCGTGGTGTCTCTCCTTCTAAAGAGTACGTAAAAGTATTTTGATTCAATACTCCAGTTATATTTTCAATTAATTCCCAGTTTCCTGAATCTGATGGATTATAAAGTTCCATAGTATATGAATTATCACTTTTCTTCTTAAAAACAACTTTAAGTTCATCATCAGTATTAGGAGTTGGATTAAAAGGGTCATATTCATATTCTTCACCCGTTTCTGTTATTATATGGGTCAATCCCCAAGTACCCTCTAAAGAGTTTGAATTAACATCCTTGTCATCATTAGAGCAAGCAGTAAAATTCACACTCGCCATTATGGCTAATAAAGCCATTCCAATTAATCTAAAAGTTCTCATATCGATATTCATTGAATTTGATGTTAATGCTGTTATTGCATTCTTACGAAAGTAATAGTTTCTTCGTAATTTTCCCCACCTTCTTCTATATATCTCAAATATAACTTTAAGTTATCAGATGTCAGTTCTTTGATTATTATGTAAGCATTATATCCCGAATTACGAGATATTGAAGGGATTGACTTATTCAACACAACATCTTCCTCATCATCATTATCATCGTCTATTGATAAAATAATTTTATTATCATTTAATATTCCAGTCCAATCTCCGTCTATTTCCCAATTCCCTTTATCATCACTGACATATACTACACATGAATATTTGTTATCACCTAATTTTTTGATAACCCATTTTTCATTATTTTCGGATGGCGCATAGGGATTATATTCTTCTTCACTTAATGAATTATCCCTATAATCAAAATATTTACAATAGGTCATCCCCCAAGTACCCTCTAAAGAACTAGTATTGAAGTCTTCATCTTCTGAACAGGCTGTAAAGTTCACACATAACATAATGGCTAAAATAGCTATTCCTACTAATCTTAAAGTTTTCATTTTATCTTATATTCACTAAAGTTATTACATTCTTTTATATGTCGCTGTCATTTCTCCTTGTATATCTTCTTCTTGATTTGTGTACCGAATTAAAAGTACTAATTGTTCTGATGTTAAATTCTGAATAATTGCAGTCCCTTCTATATTTTCAAGGTCTTCTAAATCATTAAAAAATATTTTTTCTCCTCCAATAAGGACATTGCCATCCCACGTACAAAGAAATTTGTCAATGTTATTCCATTGAGAATTATAATAATAAAATGGTTGGATGAAATATGAATTATCTGTTGATTTTTGAATTACTATTTTAGTACAGTCTTGAGTTGGATTAAATGGATTATAAATTTCTGTCCAGCTTTCTGATTGCTCTGCCCCACTACCTCTTTCTAAAAAGGTTGCTTCTGTCAATCCCCAAGTACCCTCTAAAGAAATTACGTCAATATCCTTGTCATCATCAGAGCAGGAAACAAAATTCATGCACAACATAATAGCTAATAAAGCCATTCCAATTAACTTAAAATTTCTCATATATCTTTCTTCTTTTATGTTACATGCTATCCAGTTCCCTAAGATAGCAATGATAAATAAGGTGTGGGAACTATATTTGCCTTATCCAGTAGTACGGCTTCTCGCATTGCCTTGGCATGGATAAAACAATAGCAACCCACACCAAAGAGTATATAGAAACCTTACAAGTATAAGGTAGATATATATCAATGATGGGGTGCTACTGCTATCATCTTCATGCCAAATAAAATTTTGCGAGAATTTTACTACGAAGATAATTTCAATAACACCTTTCGTTAATTATGTCCTTTCAGCATCCTAACACCTTAGTCCGTTGAAATTGACACAAAATTACTGAAAAGTGTTTATTTTAGCAATTTTATTCTATCTAAAAGTTTGTAACTTATTGATTTTAACACATTATCCATTTATAAGGTCTGAAATTTTCAGTAGTGGAAAAATTTAATGGGTTGCATATATCATCCCAACCATCCGATTTTTTCCACTATAAACAGGTAGAAAATCCAACTCTGCCCATATAAGAGCAAAATTTTCAGATTCCCTACCTGTAATGAATTTAGAAGCTAAGACATTCGTAAGTATTCAAAAGTTCTTCCTGTCTTAGTCCAAGATACCTTTTAGTAATTGCAATACTTGAATGATTGAAAAGTTCCATAAGTTTGACTAAAGCCAACTCTGAATTTTCACTGTTCATATTATAAACCTGTCTGCCAAAAGTCTTTCTAAGAGAATGACAGCTAAAGTTACCTATATGTAGCTTATATTTCTTTTTCAGTTCTTTCAGTATAATGTTTATTCTCTGAACTGAAAAGACTGTACCTTTCTGGCTTACTAATACAGGTGCATTGATTCCTGTTGGTCTGATAGCCTTGTAACATTCAGATATATGCCTTTGAAGTTGTGGGTTTATACGGATAGTTCTTTTCTTTCCTGTTTTCTTTTCTATTATGGTGAACTCACTTGCATTTAGAATCTGATTCCACCTTAAAGAAAGAATGTCACCTATCCTTAAACCAAAGAAACAACCTAAAGCTATCAATAAACTCATGTTGTAATTTCCATCCTTATAAAGTTTTCTTATAAGATTCATAGCTTCGTCCCATTCCAAGAAGTCAGCCGTTGTGTTGCTGTATTTCAAACTCATAACATTTACTTTTGAGGGTTTAATAATAAAAGTGAATGTCCGCTGTATATCCATAATAGCTAACTGATTGAATAATAGCGAAACATTCACTTTGTGCATTAGTGATTGTCTGATAAATAAAAGAATAGTCCTACTATAAAAAATGCAAATGTAGGACAGACGAAAAGCAATATTATTAATGCAAATAAAAATAATATAGCCAAACTCATAATTTTGAAATTCTTCTGATTCATAAAATCTTTAGTAGTAGAAAAAATGGAGAATACTCATTTTATAGAATATCCTCCATTTAAAGATTAATTAATCAATAAACCATCTGTAACGCTCGTCACCATGCAATGCTTCATTTATTCCTGTTGCTATTTCCGTTGCATTTAAGGAACGGTCTAAGAATGAATCTATGTAGCTGCTTTTATTCGCTCCAGTGAGTAAATTATAAAACTTCCACATATTCAAGTCATTACCAAAACTTCCAAAATTCTCATCCTGTATGTATGCTTTGGCTACTGAATTAATCTGTGTATCAGTAATAAGCAAACGTGGAATACTCTTTTGAAAACCTTGTGGCAGACATTGGTACAGACGCATCTTTCCTAAAATCTGTGCAAACTGGTGTTCACTCATACAGGTATTTCCCAACTGCTGCATTAAATGAATGTGTTTTGCAGGATTGTAGGCATGAAACATTTCCAAGACAGAACGATATAAATCACAGGTATTTGAAACTTCCAAATTACTCAAATATCCATCCGTTGAAACGCATAAATTGCAGCATACCATATTCTTGAATCCTATAAAAACCTTGAATTTCTCTACTGTTTTCTTACTGTAGAGATTCATGTGATTATAAGCACGCACACCGCCTATTGAAAGAGTGAGTTTGTTCCCTTCTACCGTTTCATAGATAGTAGGAATTTCAATGCAAAACATCATCCTTTCAAAGTATTGTGTCTTGTCACTTTCTAAAAGTTGGTTTGCAGGCTTATGGATAGCTTCTGGTATTCTGCCTTTGATAATATGAGAAACTCTAATATCTGGTTTCTCTATCGTTTCACCTGTAAAGAATGAGTTTGCAGCGTCCCAAACTGTTTCAATAAAGGCATTATGAGAAATTGTAAGCTCATTGTCCTTACTGAATACTGGAACTATGCAGTCACTCTTTAAATGCTGTAAATCAATCTCCATAGTGTTTGCTTCTATGAAATGATTTACTTTCTGGACTTTTGTAGTTTCTTCTGTGATAATCGTTGCGTCTTCTGCATACTGATTAAAACCACTACTTCTTTTTTGTGCCTTAGATGGCAATAAGATAAAATTTTCCATACTTTAAAATTTAAAATGGTGAATAATATTGTTTTATTATCTCTTTTTGTTCAAGTATGGTAGGGGGAGTGAAAGCGTAGTCAACACGTGAGCCTGTAATCATCATAATTTTAAAAGACAGTAACTTAAAGTAACAGATAGGGGAATTTATTTATAAGTACCTGTATATAATTGTGTGTGCCTTTATTTATGCTTTTCTAATCTGATTAAATATCAAGTAGAATCAGTGATATTCTGTGTTTTTCCTTCTTATATTGATTTTTTGAGTTTGGCTATATTCACTGTAATAGTAGGGATAATTATTTAATAAATAAGGTATTAAATTTCTTATTTGGTTGCTTGTGTTCTCTCTTGGCATAAAAAACTCCATATTAAAAATATGGAGTTGAGGTATATTTTTTGAAAATTTCGCTCTTTATAGGCTCTGCCTAAAAATCTACCAAACAGAATTTGAAGGCTGTAAGTTTGTATGAACCACCATTTTTTGAGCCACTGTTATCTGTGTCATAGTAGTCTTTAATTGTATCTTGCGTTACTTTGTATCTAATGCTATGTTCGTCATAAATGGCTTGTAAACGCCCTTTGATTTCATTCTTGTTTATATAGATATTCATTTCAAACTCCTCTTTTATGCCTTTCAGTACGTTAGGAGAGAACCTAAGAATTTCAGCCTGTTCTTTGTCGTATTGCAAAATGGCTTTATCAATCAGTCCTTTTTTGTATTCAGCTTTTTCCATTCCTGCTTTTCCTATTTTCATATAAGCATCAATGGTATATTTTGCTTCTGCTTGTTCACTCAATAGTTTGATATAGTTGCTCTTCTCCTCAAAACTGATTCTGCCATTTTCAAAATCATTATGAATCTTGTCTAAGAGTTGCACAAGTATCTTTCTTCTTTCTATTGCTTGTTTGGTTGTGTTGAGTTTCCTTATATCATCATCACCAACACACTCTGTCACGTCATTTAGTGTAACATTAAAGAATCCTGTATCTTGATAGGCTTTATGTAAAGTCTGTGCTGAAACATAATAGGATTTAACACGTTCTTCATTATAAAGGTTATCGACTGAAAAAGAATTGATTTCACCTCTTTCGTCTATCAGTTCTTGATATTTTAAACCTTTCATATCATCAAATATGGCTTCTTTCCTTATGTTATCGACTTCCTTATCGTGCTTTTCTTTCAGTATATTATAATCAGCGATGAACTGATTGATTCTTATATCTAATTCTTCCTTACTTCTGATTCTCATTTCAGGATTGATAGTTGAGATATGGGTTAGTGAGTTATAAGTAACATCATCATTTTTCTTAGTCTTTCTGAATCTGCCCTGTATTTGTATAGCTTCTGTGAAAGGGTCTATTATCGTCCAATTTGCACTGCTAAAGTCTGTCAGCATAATAATATCAGGTTTACATTTTCTAAGCACTATATCCAACCCAGAATAGAAACGGCAAGTGAAGAAGTTGTATTTTGCTAATGGATAATCTATCATGGAATGGGCTTTGCTTATTCCTCTTGTCAATAGTTTATCCACGCTATTCTGCGAACAGAATATTTTATAATCAGTTATTCCAAGATTCTCTATGATTTCATTGATTCCGTCCGTCACATTGAAGAATATGCAGATACATTTACTGTCTTTCATGCTGTCAAGCACTTTCTTCAATCTCTTATAATAGCTGTTAGTTACAATCAGTTCTAAGTCTTTTTTATAGTCATATTCAGGCTTTATTTTTATTTTCTGAAAGTTCTGCCGTTCAAACTCCTTATGCGTCATGGGTAAAGGTGTGGCAGAAACGAATGCCTTGTTTTCAAATTTAAAGAAGTCATAGATAGGTTGTGCTATTTTTCTTCTGTAATCAATATCCTGTGTGACTTTCTCGCACTCGTCAAACAAGCAGAAATATTCTTTATAGATGTTGATTCTTAATTCTTCTGCTGCCTTTCGTATTTTATGAAAACTTTCAGGGGTACAAAGTATCTTTTTGTATGGAATATCCATTTGTAGGTACTTCTTGATGTTGTAGGGTAAATATTTCTCATAAACAGCTTCCAAGTTTTCATTGTTATTCAACTTGCCAAGTATAACTGTAACATTAGGTTCTATGATTATGGAATTGCGTTTTGAATGTATTTCACTATGTGTTGCACCCAAACCTGTTAAAGTCTTGTCAAGAATGATATTTGTGGGTATCAAGTCATAACCGATGCGTTTTAATGCGTCAAGTAACCATTCTCCTTTTTTAATAATAGCTTCTTTTATCTTCATATCTTTTCCTTTATATTAAAAGTGGATTCTACTTGATTTTTCAGGATAGGTAGAAAATGGGAAAATTTCGCTTGTATATAGCCATTCTCCAAAATTCTACCTATTCTTAGAATTTCATGTTTTGTTGTATTTATGTATTCAATTTTGTGTCGTACCTTGATATTCCAGCCAAACAGATTGTAGAGCATCTGTATAAGCTGCTATTTCCATTGAGTGACCTTTCTCCGCAGTAAAATGGTTTTCCCATATATCGTTGTCTATAAGGGCAATCACATCAAGCAATGTCTGAAAATCCTGATTGTTATCTATATAGAACTTTTTTAGGGCTGTTCCAAATCGACCGTTGCAGCGGTCAGATGTAAATGTTTTATTCGCTTGTATCGTTTCCATAACTTTATCTCCCATTTCTGTTGTTATAGGTGAAAGTTGCAGTTTCTTAAAATCCTGAATCTTTTTATAGCCTTGTTGCAGGGCTTTTATCTGTTTAGCTTTCAACGTGCTTGTAGTGAGGGTATAAATGGAATAAAAGAATGTATCCTCAATCTTACTACTTTTGCATTTAGTGAGTATATGGTCTATCTCTTTGTTGTTAGTAGCAATTCCTGAATGGGTGAAGTCATTGTTTTTCCACGGTTTCCCATTATTTCGTATTGCGACATAAGCAAGAATATCCATGTTTTGAGGTATTTCAGCTTCTGCATAAGTGACTTCCTCATTCTGTAAGTTACTAAAAAGGAGTGCTAATGTACGGTGCTGACCGTCCACGCAAACACCGTCATAGTTATCGTATTCTTCTGGCTTAACCGTTTCAGTTTTTATATCAAAGTTGGAAATTGTAGGTTCTCCCTCTCCGGTCTTGCGGACTACAGTAGCCTTGAATAGAGCCTTGTTGCCAATCTTGGATTTTGCCTTATCCATTGGAACGTACTCCAGTGCCATAGATTTTATAAAGCCATATTCCTTTATTTTTAAGTAGGCTTCTTTTACGTTGGTTTTATCAATTTTCTGTCTGTTACCCTCAATAAAGAGCAAGTTCAATCTTTTCATATTGTTTTCGTTTTTAATATTATTCACTTTATTAATTTTCTCTTTGTTATTTGTTTTAATTACTTTCATGATTTATGAGTTTTAAATTGTTATAAATTTATTTCACTGTAATCATCCAGTCTATGCGCACTTGGCTTTCTGATTACGCTGCAAAAGTACTTGATTCCAGTCTGTACTAAAGAGAATGAATTTTTGATAGTTTTTTATTCCCCTTTCTTTGTCTTAACTGTTTATCTTTCTTTTTGACATTGCAAAGATGGAGCTATTTGAGAAATGCTAAATAGAATAAAAAAATTCCACTTTTCTACTCCCCTTTATTGAAGTATAGAAAAATGGAATTGATAAGTAATTGATTAATAGGGTAATTACCAATAAATGCTGCTATGTGCCTTTATTTCTTTGTCTTTATATTGTTTTAGATAGCCTTTTAAATATTCGTCATCATTGAGGAAATTCTTGTTTAGAGATAAATGAGTATGATATATTAAGTTAGAAATGAGAATATTTTTGTTTAGAGAGATTCCACTACCTTTAGCTGCTCTACCTTTAAATCGAGGATTTAGTTCAAAGAAGTATAAAATGAGTTGAGCAAAGTACCATATTAAAACAGAATCAGACTCTATATTTATGGTAAAAATTTCATCTGCATTATTACCTCCAAATGTATTTAGTGTACTATCGTTTGATATTTCAAATACTCCTTTTTCTATCCAACTTAAGATAAGTAATAAAGCCTTTTCATCATTAAGAGTACAAGATTTCCCTTTCATTCTTAAAGTAAGACTTGTTTCTTTTTTGAATTTTAAATTGTCATTTTCTTTTTCTATAAATTCTTTAGACTTACTTATAAAGTTTTCTATTTTCTTCTTTGGGCTATCTATATATGTAAGCCCTGTAAAGCAAACATCACAAGCATAGTCATAACAAAATAAAATAAGAAGCCAAAATGAATCTGGATTCATACCTAAACCTTTAACGGTAGCTTGTATATCTTTGTCTTTAATATAGTCTTCATATTTATATGCACAGTCAATCTTCTTTTCATTATACCTTATTTCAAAAGTTTCTATTGCTAAGAAGGGATTACTTATTTTTAGTTTGCTACCTGTAAAAATAATGCTTCCCTCTGGTGTCTGAGTGATTGCTTTATTGCCTGCTATGATATTTTCTATATATGCAAATAGTGCTTTATCTTCATCACAATCTATAAATTCTTTCATTACTTGTCATTTTTTTAATTATCTGCTTAAAGATAAAAAGAAAATCCCACTCACAATAGCTGCAAGTGGGATAATCTTAGTTTGTAAGGTTTAGTAGTTGGAATCTCCTGTAAATGTGTCCATGAGCTTGTCCATCTGTTCACCTATGCACTTATCTATCAGTTTGGCATAATGGTTGGTCATTCTGGTATTGGTGTGACCAAGCATCTTAGAAACGACTTCCAGTGAGATATTATTAGCTAAAGTAACGGTGCTGGCGAATGTGTGGCGGCTTGTATGAAATGTGATTCGCTTCTTGATGTCGCACAAAATGGCTATATCCTTTAGATATTTGTTTATATCTGCTGGGTCTTGGATAGGAAGCAATTTCTCTCCACCTTTGTACTTATCCAGTATCAGTTTGGCGATAGGGAGTAGGGGGATGCGTGATAGAACTCCAGTTTTTACCCTGCGTTTTTTTATCCAAATCCTACCTGCATTGTCCTTTTCAAAATGTTCTGGTGCTAAGGTTTTGATGTCAATGTAGCTCAATCCAGTGAAGCACCCAAAGAGGAACATATCTTTGGCTCTCTCCAGTCTGGGTAGGGGAGTGTCAAAGTTGATAATCTTTCTCAGTTCTTCTTCATCCAAGAAATCAATTTCTACAGGCTCACGTTCTATCTTATAAGTAATGAACGGATTGGTAGCCATGTATGAGTTGGCTACTGCAAGATTGATAATCTTTTTGAGCAGCTTCAGATGTTTTGTAGATGAATTTTGTGCCATTCCTTTGTCTATTCTTAGGAATGTATGAAAAGATTGTATAAAGTTCAGATTCAATTCACGTAAGTATAAATCTTCTCTTTTGTATTTCTGCTGAACAAACTCTTTGAGTAATTTTACTGTATAGACCGAAATCCAATAGGTAGCTTTAGAAACTCCATTTCCAACCAGCTTTTCCTGTTCTCTGTTATGTTCTTCAAAGACTTCAAACAGCGTTTTTTCTTTGAGTGATTCTACCTTATCGAAGTATGCGTCACGTAATAGTTCTGCTGTGACGATAAAACCTCTGTCTAACAATTCTGCTTCTTTTTGATAGAGTTTAGCTTTGATTGCTTTTAGATAATTGTTGAGGCTTTGAGTTTCTTCGTCTTTTCCTTTTACTTGTTGCTTGGCTTTGTCCCATTTGTCGATAGGAACTTGTTTACCTGTTGATAGAGTGCATCTTTCCCCATTTACTGTAATTGTAATTTCAATAGGAGCTTTACCACTCTTTCTTGCTTTACTTTCTCTTATGGCAAAGAGAATAGAAAATGAACTTCTTACCATAGTTTAATCATTTAAAATTAGACATTGGGAAGTCCTTTAAAATATGATATATCTTTCTGTGTATTAGGTAGATGAATCGATTTTTGCGACCACTTTTGAAAAAATGGGAAAATGGTCGCAAATTGGTCGCAAAATATCCTCTTTTTAGTCCATTTTCAAGGATAATCAGCCACTTCTTCACCTTAGAAAAACAAGCCTAAATAAAGTGATATTCAGCTTCAATTTCAGTATCTACCTGCAACTATCTACAAGAAGCAAAGCAAGCAAAAAGTAATAGGGAGTTATCTTCTATCCATGAAGTACGGATAAAATAAAAATCCCCATAACTCATGGAGTTACAGGGATTTATTATCTTGATTAAGTATAGATTACTTATTCAAAGCAGTAGCAACGTCAACTGCACAAGCTACTGTACAACCTACCATCGGGTTGTTACCGATACCCAGGAATCCCATCATTTCTACGTGAGCAGGAACTGATGAAGAACCAGCGAACTGAGCATCTGAGTGCATACGGCCCATAGTATCTGTCATACCGTAAGAAGCAGGACCGGCAGCCATGTTATCCGGGTGAAGTGTACGACCTGTACCACCACCTGAAGCTACTGAGAAGTAAGGCTTACCAGCAAGAACACGTTCTTTCTTGTAAGTACCTGCAACCGGGTGCTGGAAACGAGTCGGGTTAGTAGAGTTACCTGTGATAGATACATCTACGCCTTCTTTCCACATGATGGCTACACCTTCGCGAACATCGTCAGCTCCGTAGCATTTTACTTTTGCACGAGGACCGTCTGAGTAAGCGATTTCCTGAACGACTTTCAATTCGCCTGTGTAGTAGTCGAACTGAGTCTGAACGTAAGTAAATCCGTTGATACGAGAGATAATCTGAGCAGCGTCTTTACCCAGACCGTTCAAGATACAACGCAGAGGTTCTTTACGTACTTTGTCTGCTTTAGCAGCGATCTTGATAGCACCTTCAGCAGCAGCGAATGATTCGTGACCTGCCAAGAATGCGAAACATTTAGTTTCTTCGCGCAGCAACATAGCAGCCAAGTTACCGTGACCGAGACCTACTTTACGATCGTCGGCTACAGAACCCGGAATACAGAATGACTGCAGACCGATACCGATAGCTTCAGCAGCTTCAGCAGCGTTCTTGCAACCTTTCTTCAGGGCGATGGCGCAACCTACTACGTATGCCCATTTAGCATTTTCGAAGCAGATAGGCTGAGTTTCTTCACAAGTCTTATAAGGATCAAGACCATATTGTTCGCAGATAGCGTTAGCTTCTTCGATGTCTTTGATACCGTTAGCGTTCAAAGCAGCAAGAATCTGTTTGATACGACGGTCCTGGCTTTCAAATTTCACTTCTCTAATCATATGTCTTTTCCTCCTTATATTATTCCTGACGTGGGTCAATATGTTTAACTGCGCCTTGTTCTGCTGTGAAGCGTCCGTAAGTACCTGTTACTTTCTTCAGTGCTTCGTTAGCATCTGTACCTTTCTTGATTTCATCCATGAACTTACCCAGGTGAACGAATTCGTAACCGCAGATCTGATCGTCTTTGTCAAGAGCGATAGTCTTGATGTAACCTTCAGCCATTTCCAGGTAACGAGGACCTTTAGCCAATGTACCGTACAAAGTACCTACCTGGCTGCGCAGACCTTTACCCAAGTCTTCCAGACCGGCACCGATCATCAGACCGCCTTCTGAGAAAGCTGACTGAGTACGTCCGTATACAATCTGCAAGAACAATTCACGCATTGCTGTGTTGATAGCGTCGCAAACCAAGTCAGTGTTCAATGCTTCCAAAACTGTCTTACCCGGCAGGATTTCAGATGCCATAGCAGCTGAGTGAGTCATACCAGAGCAACCGATTGTTTCAACCAATGCTTCCTGGATGATACCTTCCTTCACGTTCAGAGTCAGTTTACAAGCACCCTGCTGAGGAGCACACCAACCGATACCGTGAGTCAAACCTGAGATGTCTTTGATTTCTTTTGATTTAACCCATTTTCCTTCTTCAGGAATTGGAGCTGGACCATGATTAGGTCCTTTCTTTACAACACACATGTGTTCAACTTCGTGTGAATAAGTCATATTCTTTACGTTTTATAAGTAATAAAAAATAAGTATTTCGTAAACCACGAATTAATGAAGATTTTCCTTAATCCACTTGCAAAGTTAGGTGTTTTTATTCAGTTATCCAACGAACAAAGCCTAACTTTTTCGGCTGATTTTAATTTTTTTGCGGATTCAATTTATTTTATACCGGCTTATGATGAAATCTCTTTTCTCTCTCGCCGGAATCCGTTATCTTTGTCGGACTTTCTGACTTTCGGAAAGGATTACCTGTTCATCGCTAATAATAATTAGGTATATGGAAACAACAAAGATTACGGTAAAGGATGCCGATTTGCGTAAGGGAGCGGAAGCTGGAATGGACGAATTCCTGCAGGTGTTTATCGACAAGTATCTGGAGCTGGCCGGAGAGGAATTGTCTGCGGAAATGATGTCGCTCTTCAATGGTTATCAGCATACGTTGCTGGGATATTATTATTTCCGCCGGGAAGTGCTGGAGGGTGGTTTCGTGCAGCTGATACAGAATGGATACGGACCATATATTTTCGACAATCCTTTTGCAAAGGCGATGCGTCTTTTCGGTGCGAAGGATTTCTCCAAATTGGTGTATGAGGCCAAGAAAATCTACGATGAGAACCGGGAGGATCTGGAGAAAGAGCGTGATGAAGAGGCTTTCATGGCTATGTATGAACAATATGAAGCCTTCGACGATTTGGAGGAACAGTTTATGGATATGGAAGAGCAGGTGACTGCCCAGGTTGCTTCGTATGTGGATGAACACATCGAACAGTTTGCAGCGGTGGAAGGTTAAAAAGTGTTTATTTCGAAAAAAATAGTGGATGAATGTGCAGTATTTGCCTTGATAGCACATTTTAGGAATAGTTTTATAAAATACTGGAAAAACAATTATTAAAAACGAAGAGATAGATATGAAGAAGACAAAGTTGGCAGTTCTTTTTGCTGCATTGGTGAGTGTGTTAGGGTTCACTTCTTGTTTGGATAGCGAAGGTACATCCAATTATCCGCAGTTTCAGGCTGCTGTGACGATTACCGGTGATGCTTTGACCGGGTATACCTTCTTGTGTGATGCCGGTGAAAACATTAAACTTCGTCCGACAACTGCCAGTGCTTCACAATTGAAGCTGGATGGCGTGAAGCGGGCTGTGATGGCTTTTGATTTGACGGAAGAACAGGCTAATGTTACTCAGTTGCAGCCGAACACGACTTATACAATCGTCGTAAATGCGGCTTATTCTTATGGTATTCCGACTTATACAATGGCTGTAGATACTTTGAGTAGCCAGTATCAATCAGCGGGAAATGACTCTATCGCTGTTAAGGGTAAGCAGATTGCATCGGCTGATGCCAATTCTTTCTATGTAAAGAACGGTTATATGACATTCTATCCGAGATTCAATTACGGTACTTCTCCCTTGTACTTCGGATTGTATTATGATGGAGAAAAGGATGTGGATGCAGCAAAAGGCAGTTTGAACATGAATCTGTATTTCAATAATTCTGTCGATGGCTCTTATGCAATGTCTTCTGCAGCTTCTGTAATCAGTATGAAAATGCCTGTGGAACTCTATAGTAAGTTTATGCAGTCAGGAAAAGATTCGATTGACGTAACATTGAACCTGAATGCGTCTACCAACCAGAATCCGTTGAAATGCCGGATGGCTGTATCTGATTTCATGACTCCGATGGCTTATTGATGCGGATTGAGTTGTAAATAGAAGTCGACATAATTTTCGGGCGGAGGTACTTTGGGGAAGAGTATCTCCGCCTTTTTTGTTCGCCTTTCTTGCGTATGGAAACAGAATCCGGAAATTTGTATCATTATCTCATACTTTTTTTATACATTTGCAATTCTTTCGGAATATGATTAAAATTTTGGTACATTGAATTATAAGGATTTATATAGAAAGGCTATCGGGCTTGTTTCTTCTCCCGCCAAGACCTGGAAAGAAATCAGGGCAAGCGAGGACGGCAGACAAGTTTTGCCTGATTTTGTATACCCTATGATCGGACTGTGTGGATTGTCCGAATTCATCGGGACTTTTATTGGGAAGGATTTTACGGCGGAAGTCATACAGTTGGCGCTGACCCGATGTTGTGCGGTGGCGGTAGCCTTGTTCGGAGGTTTCTTTCTGGCTGCTTACCTGATTGGCAAGGTTGGTTCCCGTTGGTTCGGATGCCGGGCTTCCCGCGAGACGATTCTGCTGTTTGTCGGATATTCCATGGTGGTTACCTTTTTACTGAATATCATCAGCGGACTGTTTTCTGTTCTGATTCTGCATTGGATTCTGCAGGTGTATACGTTGTATGTGGCGTTCGAGGGAGTCCGTACTTTGTTAGGAGTGGAGGAAAGAAGGCAGACGGGTTATGCAGTGATGGCAACGGTATTCTTGCTGTTCTGCCCTTTTGTGATTGAGTATCTTTTTAATGAATTATCTGTTATTTTGAACTGATGAAACCTGCTACTACAAATAATGCTATCAACATCAAGAACAAGCGTGCTTCGTTCGATTACGAGTTCATCGATACCTATACGGCAGGGATTGTACTGACAGGTACCGAAATCAAGTCCATCCGTCAGGGAAAAGCCAGTCTGGTGGATACGTATTGTTTCTTCTCGCGTGGTGAACTGTGGGTGAAGAACATGCACATCGCCGAATATTTTTACGGGTCGTACAATAATCATGCAGCCCGTAGGGACCGCAAATTGTTGCTGACCAAGAAGGAGTTGCGGAAATTGGAACGGACCTCGGAAGAACCGGGATTTACCATTGTGCCTGTTCGTCTGTATATCAATGAAAAGGGATTGGCAAAGGTGGTGATTGCTTTGGCCAAAGGTAAGAAACAGTTCGACAAGCGGCAGACGCTGAAGGAGAAGGAAGACAAACGGATGATGGACCGGATGTTCAAACATTGATGTCCTTCCATCCGATGAAGAAGTTCCGGGAAAACCGGAAATAACGATGAGTCCGCTCGGAAGAGGGGACTCTACTGGTTAATAGACAGTTAGTAAGCTTATATACATGCAATGAAAATACAAGAGCTGATAAACGAGCGTATTCTGGTGCTGGATGGTGCCATGGGTACGATGATTCAACGATATAATCTGACGGAAGCCGATTTCCGGGGCGAACGGTTCAAGGATGTACCGGGGCAGATGAAAGGGAATAACGACCTGCTATGCCTGACGCGTCCGGACGTTATCGAAGAGATTCACCGCAAATACCTGGAAGCGGGAGCTGATATCATCGAAACCAATTCGTTCAACGCCACTTCTGTATCGATGGCCGATTATCATACACAGGCTTATTGCCGGGAAATCAACTTGGCGGCTGCCCGACTTGCCCGGAAAGTGGCCGATGAATATTCGGCACGTACCCCGCAGAAACCACGTTTTGTTGCCGGTTCGGTAGGACCTACCAACAAGACTTGTTCCATGAGTCCTGATGTGAACGACCCGGCTTTCCGGGCGTTGACCTTCGATGCGCTTGAGGCGGCCTATGTGGAGCAGATGGAGGCTTTGTTGGAAGGTGGGGTGGATGCTATCCTGATAGAAACCATTTTCGATACTTTGAATGCGAAAGCTGCTATCCGGGCAGCCGAACTTTCCATGGAGAAGGTGGGCCGGAAAGTTCCTCTGATGCTTTCGGTCACCGTCTCGGATGTAGCGGGACGTACGTTATCGGGACAGACACTTGATGCGTTCCTGGCTTCGGTACAGCATGCCGATATTTTCTCTATCGGTCTGAACTGCTCGTTCGGAGCGAAACAATTGAAACCGTTTCTGGAACATCTGGCACACCGTGCACCATATTATATCAGTGCTTATCCCAATGCCGGACTTCCTAACAGTTTGGGACAATACGACCAGACTCCCGATGAGATGGCTGCCGAAGTGAAGGAATATATTGATGAAAGGTTGGTGAATATCATCGGTGGATGTTGTGGTACGACGGAGGAATACATCGCCCGTTATCAGCAACTCATAGCCGGTAAGAAGCCGCATGTACCTGCACCGAAACCGGAATATATGTGGCTGTCTGGGCTGGAACTGCTGGAGGTAAGCCCTGCCATCAACTTCGTGAACGTGGGTGAACGCTGTAACGTGGCAGGTTCCCGCAAGTTCCTGCGGCTGATTAATGAAAAGAAATACGATGAGGCGTTGACCATTGCCCGCCAGCAGGTGGAGGATGGAGCGCAGATTATCGACGTAAATATGGACGACGGTTTGCTGGATGCGGCCGAAGAAATGACTACTTTCCTGAATCTGGTGGCTTCCGAGCCGGATATCGCTCGGGTACCGGTGATGATTGACTCGTCGAAATGGGAGGTAATTCTTGCCGGATTGAAATGTGTGCAAGGTAAATGTATCGTCAACTCCATCTCTTTGAAGGAGGGTGAAGAAAAGTTTATCGAGCATGCCCGACTAATCAAGCAATACGGTGCGGCGGTCATTGTGATGGCTTTCGATGAGAAAGGACAGGCCGATACCTTTGCCCGGAAGATAGAGGTTTGCGAACGGGCGTACCGGATTCTGACTGAGGTGGTGAATTTCCGTCCGCAGGATATCATCTTCGACCCGAATGTACTGGCTGTAGCGACGGGTATCGAAGAGCATAACAATTATGCGGTGGATTTCATTGAAGCGGCCGGATGGATTCGCCGGAATCTGCCGGGAGCTCATGTGAGCGGGGGAGTCAGTAACCTGTCGTTTTCTTTCCGTGGAAACAACTATATCCGCGAGGCGATGCATGCAGTCTTTCTGTATCATGCCATCCGTCAGGGAATGGATATGGGAATTGTCAATCCGGCTTCTTCCGTACTGTATACCGATATTCCGACCGACATCCTGGAACGTATCGAAGATGTAGTACTCAACCGTCGTCCGGATGCGGCCGAACGGTTGATAGAAACGGCCGAACGGTTGAAGGCAGAAAAGGAAGGTACATCCGGACAGGCTGCGGTATCTCATCTGGCCTGGCGTGAAGGTACGACGGTGGAAGAACGTCTGCAACATGCGCTGATGAAAGGTATCGGCGATTTTCTGGATGAAGATTTGCACGAGGCGCTGGAGCATTATCCCAATGCGGTAAGTATCATCGAAGGGCCGTTGATGGCCGGTATGAATCATGTGGGTGATTTGTTCGGTTCGGGAAAGATGTTCCTGCCGCAGGTAGTCAAGACAGCCCGTACCATGAAACGTGCGGTAGCGATTCTGCAGCCTTATATCGAAGCTGAAAAGCAGGAAGGGGCTCGCAGTGCCGGGAAAGTGCTGTTGGCTACAGTAAAAGGGGATGTGCACGACATCGGGAAGAACATTGTCGGGGTAGTGATGGCCTGCAACGGATATGAAATCATCGACCTGGGTGTGATGGTGCCTGCCGAGAAGATTATCGAAACGGCTGTCCGTGAAAAGGTGGACATCATCGGACTGAGTGGGCTGATTACGCCTTCGCTCGAAGAAATGGTACATGTGGTAAGTGAACTGGAACGTGCAGGGATTCATATTCCGGTGATGATTGGAGGAGCCACGACTTCCAAGCTGCATACGGCTCTGAAGATTGCTCCGGTCTATCATGCTCCGGTGGTCTATATGAAAGATGCTTCGCTCAATGCGCCGATAGCTGCCCGTCTGATGAATCCGGATTTGCGCAGCGCGTTTGCCGAAGAACTGGAGAATGAGTATCAGCAGCTCCGGGAGAAGAACGAGACCCGCCGGGTACAGACGGTATCGCTGGCAGAGGCTCAGAAGAATAAGCTGGACTTGTGGAGTTGATTCATTGAATTGAAATATAATTTGTGAGGGAACCGTATAGGCTAAGGAAGGGCTTGTACGGTTCCTTTTCTTTTGAGGCATCCATAAGTAAGGCTTTTCCAGTATTGGGAGCGATGAGATTATTGGGGTTGCTGTAGGGATGCCCGGTTCGTGCGTCCGAATTATATGGACTGTCTGGGAGTGCAAGGGGAATCTTTTTCACGCTCTAGAGTCCTGTTTACAAGGAATGTTCTGTCCGTTTGCTTATATTAACTATAAAAATTAGTTTATGAACTATATTTTCTAGTTTTTTGCAGAAACAAAAGGAAACGCTATGAAAACATTGACAGCTAAAGAAGAGGAAATCATGGGATTCTTTTGGGAAAAGGGTCCGATGTTTGTCAAACAGTTGTTGGAACTTTATCCGGAACCACGTCCGCATTTCAATACCCTATCTACCATTGTCCGTGGATTGGAAGAAAAGGGGTATCTGTCTCATACGGCTTTCGGTAACACCTATCAGTATTATGCTTTGGTATCGGAGGAGGATTTCAGCAGAAAGACGCTTCGTGGTGTCATCAGCAAGTATTTCAACAATTCTTTCCTGGGGGCTGTTTCTTCGCTGGTGAAGGAAGAGGATATTTCTGTGGAGGAACTGAAGGAACTTATCCGGCAGGTGGAAGAGGGAAAGAATGATACTCACCGGTAAATCATATCGCTTATGGGAACCTTTCTAGTCTATATCTTGAAATCATCGCTTTGTCTGGCTTTGTTCTACTTGTTCTATCGGTTGCTGCTCAGCAAGGAAACTTTTCATCGGTTCAACCGGATAGCGTTGTTGGGAGTCATGCTGATTTCCTGTCTGCTTCCTTTGGTGAGGGTAACGGTAGACCGGGCGACAGTGGTCAACACTTCCGTCATGCTGGTGGAAGAGGATATGTTGATGTACCCTTGGGAAATGCAGACCGTGGTACAGGAAGAAGCGGCATTCCCGTGGCAGGAATGGCTGGTAGCGGTTTATTTATTTGGAATATTCTTTTTTTTGTTGTGCAATCTTTGGTCGTTGGTGCGTATGCTTTACCTGATTCGCCACAGCCGTTGCCGGCAGATGGAGAACGGTATCTGTCTGGTTATCCATCAGGCGGGATTCGCTCCTTTCAGTTGGATGAAATACATTGTCATTTCCCAGACGGATTTGGATGAGAACGGTACCGATATTCTGATACATGAGGAAGCCCATATCCGGAACAGGCATTCGTGGGATCTGTTGCTGGTGGAACTCTGTGTCTGGCTGCAATGGTTCAATCCGGCGGCCTGGCTGCTCAAGCAGGAACTGCAGAATGTACATGAATACGAGGCCGATGAGGCTGTTCTCCGACAGGGGATTGATGCTAAACGATATCAGATGCTATTAATAAAAAAAGCTGTTGGCGCAAGGCTCTACTCTATTGCCAACAGCTTTAATCACAGTTCACTTAAAAAACGTATCACTATGATGATTCGAAAAAAATCTAATCCGTGGGCGCGTGCCAAGTACCTGTATGTACTTCCGCTGGCGGCTGTAACCGTTGCCGCTTTTGCCCGTCCCGAAATCTCTGAACCGCTGGATGAGATTTCAAGTGTCAAAGTTAATGATTTGTCGGCAATTACAGGCAATAATTCGCCGGAAAATCTCTCTGTCGCTGCAACTTCTGCCGCTGATGTGACATTGAAGATGAAAGTGACCGACCAGTCCGGTAGTCCGATTGTCGGAGCAAGTGTCCTCATTGTCAATTCTACCTCGGGAACCCTTACTGATTCGGAAGGCAATTTTACGTTGAAGGTAGGCGATGACCAGCGTATCAGCGTATCTTACATCGGTATGAAGTCCGTGGAACTCTCTGTCAAGGAATGTTTGGAAAAACAGATAAAGGAGGTGCGCCTGACTTCGGATGCCGATTCTGGGCCTCAATTGACGGTAGTTTCCCAATCTTCCGAGTCAGCCTCTCAGAAGGCGCCACAGCATAACACTACCTCTGAACCTCAGAATACGGAAGAAGTTTTCATGGTAGTGGAAAATATGCCGGAGTTTCCGGGAGGTTTAAATGCCTGTCTGAAGTTTCTGGCGGATCATGTAGCTTATCCGAAAGAAGCTGCCGAAAAGAAAATACAAGGACGTGTCATCGTACAGTTTGTGGTGATGAAGGACGGTTCTATCGCCAATGCGCGGGTTATACGTTCGGTAGACCCGTTGTTGGATGCTGAAGCTTTGCGTGTCATCGGTCTGATGCCGAAATGGAAACCGGGTACACAACGGGGACAGGCTGTGAATGTGAAGTTTACAATGCCGATTACCTTCCGGTTGGATAAGGACTCTACAGATATGCAACCTGCCTTGGTGGGTAAAGTTATTGAAATATCTGGAGCTACGAAAGAAAACAATCAGAAAGCATTTCATTTTCCGGACGGGAAAGAGACTCCTTTAGTTGTGGTGGATGGCGAGGAAATTTCAGTTTCATCGCTGGAGAAACTTTCTTCCGATACGTTTGAATCCATTAACGTATTCAAGGGAGAAACTGCTATAAACCGGTTTGGGGAGAAAGGTAAAAACGGTGTCCTGCTGATTACTACCAAGAAGAAGTAAGGGCTTGTTTTTCTGGACATGTTTGCTTATTCTCAGAATGAATGTAACTTCATGAAGTTCAAGGTTTAATTTTACTATACATTATCTGACTATTCAAGAGTTCTATCGGTTTGTTTTGAAAGCAAAGGAACGGTAGAACTCTTTTTAGTTTCTTCTGCCTCGATAATTCTTTTCATTCATTTATCGGTAACCGTTTTCCATTCTCCGATAGTGCCCGTTTCCGAGGAGAATACAGCGCCTATCCGGAACAGCTTCCGTGAGTCGGTAGCATATTCTCGTGCATAACCTTTGTCCTCAATCTGTTGCAGGGCTTCATCGGCTGTACCGTCCAGCTTGAACTCGAAGATGTAGATATATTGGGGCGTTTCTACGATACAGTCCACCCGTCCCTGGCTCTGCACCTTTTCCACATATACCGTATAGACACTGATTAGCCGCATGATGAGGTAGAAGGTATACTGGAAATAACGTTCCTTCTCCGTCTCGTCCTCTTTGCGCCGCATGGTGTAGGGGATGCTGGCCAGAAAAGAGGTAAAGAGCGTGCATAAGGTGTCCGCTTCTCCAGCTTCCAACGCATCCACCACATCGTCAATCCAGTTGGAGAGCTGTTTTTGGGGTTGCAGGTATGCCGCAACCAGTGCGGTCAGGAATCCGTTCTTGACCTCGTTGTTCGGAAAATCCAGCAGGAACCTGTTCCGTCGCATGTCGTAGTCCTTGATGGTCAGGTAACCGCTCTGATAGATCATCGGCAATGGCCGTTCCACATCGGCCTTATAATCGATGAATTCTTCCGGTGGATAATATTTTCCTGTAAGTTCGTTCATGTTCTCCTTGAAGTGAGCAAGCAGGCGAATCAGATAGGTCGGTGTACCTGAACTGAACCAGTAATTTCTTATATCCATACTATCCAGCGCATTGAGTAGGCCGAACGGATTGTATACGTCGGTCATCTTTTTACTGAAATGGTAACCGTCGTATTGGAGTTTCAAGGTCTGTCGCATCTCTTCCGGCGTACATTGGTTGGTTGCGGCCATCTCGGCCATCTGTTCTGTAAAATACCGGTCCAGTTCTTCTTGTGTAATGCCGCAAAGTGTTTCGTAGCGGGCATCCATGCTGATGTCCTTGGGCTGGTTGAATCCGCTGAATACGCTCACCTGTGAAAATTTGGTGACTCCTGTCAGCAATACGAATTGCAGGTGCTTGTCGGCGGCTTTGAAGACAGAATAGAAAGCCTTGAGTACGTTGCGGTGACGGTCTTCGAGCGTTACGTCTGTATCGAGTACATCCAGCATCGGTTTGTCGTATTCATCAATGAGTACTACGGCTCTGCGGCCTGTCTGTTCATGGGCGGCGCAAAGCACTTCCGTGAAACGGTCTCCCAACCCCAGTTCTTCCGCATGTCCGGTTAACCCATATTGTTTTTCCCATTCTGAGATGATAAAGTTGATTTTCTTTTCCAGTTCACCGGCGTTCTTGAAATTTCCTCCATTGAAATCCACGTGGAATACCGGATGTACATTCCATTCCTTCTCCAGCTTTTCCATGGCCAGTCCTTTGAACAGTTCCTTGCGTCCCAGGTAGTAATTTTCCAGCGTAGATACCAGCAGACTCTTTCCGAACCGGCGTGGGCGGCTCAAGAAATAGATACCTCCTGAATGGGTAAGGTCATAAACCAAGTGGGTCTTGTCGACGTAGACATATCCGTCTTCGATGATGCGTTCAAAACTCTGTATTCCGATGGGGTATTTCATGGCGCTTCAAATTGGATGATTCATAATCAGTATAGGGACTTTTCCTGTGAAATAAATCCCTGTATCTGCAAAGTTAAGAAATATGTCGGAAGATACATACCAAAATCTTGTGTATTCATTATTCGAAGAATTGAAAATGCATTTCCGGATTTTCAACCTGTTTATCTTTTCCTGTTTTGAATTTGTTTGATTCGGTTTTATATTTTCCGGTGATAATTCAATACCGGAGGCTAGGTAATAAGCAGTGTTTTGTGTATTTTTGTGTTCAGGCAAGGGATTGCACTTGCATGTTGAACGCTAAAACTGCCGGTTATGGATGCTGTGTTTCATGTGATAGACAAAACAACTTGGGAAAGGGCTATTTACTTCGATTATTATTATCATCAGATCAAGTGTAAGTATAACCTGACGGTAAATATCGATATCACCCGTCTGATGAAAAGAAAGAAGGAACGGAATCTGAAGTTCTTTCCGATGATGCTGTATGCCATCATGAAAGCGGTGAATCAGAATAAGGAATTCCGGATGAGTTTCAATGAACAGGGAGAGCTGGGGTATTGGGACGAGGTAGTTCCCAGCTATACGCTTTTTCATGAGGAGAACAAGACCTTTACGGATGTGTGGAGCCCCTATCATGCCGATTTTGATACCTTTTATGAGACCGTCGTTCAGGATATGAAAACGTATGGAAGCATAACGGGGGTCATCAAGGCACGTCCCGACCAGCCTAAGAATTTCTGTCCGATATCCAGTCTGCCTTGGTTGAATTTTACAAGTTTCGCACAAGATACCTATACGGAAAGTTCTTTACTGTTTCCTCTCATCAAGTTCGGGAAATATGTTGAGAACGATGGTAAAGTCCTGATTCCGGTTGCAGTCTTTGTCAGCCATGCGGTGGCGGACGGTTACCATACCTGCAAGCTTTTCAACGATATTCAGGAGATTGTAGATACGATGTAGTGTCTTTTCGGAGATATCAAAAAGGTAGCCTTTGCTTTTCTTTGGAACATCGGAAAAGCAAAGGCTATTTTATCAGATTCGCTTCAGAAATTCTTCTGCCTGTATCAAGGTTTCGGGCTTGCCGATATCTATCAGCTGGAGGGTGTCGGTCAGGCAACCGCCGATACGGGCTTCCTGACAGTTCTGCAGGTAGAAGTCCATGATGGAGAATTTCCCGCTCCATCCCTGGAAATAAGGGAAGAGTGTAGGGGAGATGACATGGATGCCGCTGAAGGCATAGGCTCGGTAGCGTTCGGGATCGTAGACGAAGCCTTCCGGTTTGGTTTGCCGGGTATCTTTGTTGATCCATCCGCAGAGGCGGTCGGTGTCGTCAAACAGCAGGTAGCGGGATGTTTTCCTTTGGCTTGCCAATAAAGTGGCGTCGTTTCCGCTCTGGACATGGTAATCGTAAAGGGTTTTCAGATCAGTATCCGAAAGAATATCTACGTTATGTACCAGAAATGGTTCATTCCCTTGGAAGAAAGTGGATGCTTTCTGGATGCCTCCTCCTGTATCGAGCAGTTGTTCCCGTTCGTCACTGATGTGGATGGTCAGCCCGAAATGCTGGTTGGCCTGCAGGAATCCGATTATCTGTTCTCCGAAGTGGTGGATGTTGATGACGATTTCGGTGAATCCCGCAGCTTTCAGTTTCAGGATGACGTGTTCCAGCATCGGCTTCCCAGCAACGGGAACCAGGGCTTTCGGCAGGTGGTCGGTGAGGGGTTTCAGCCGGGTACCGAGTCCGGCGGCGAAAATCATGGCTTTCATCTGGCTTCAAAGATTTGTTCGATATTCTGTTCCCGGTGGATGAGCTGTACTTTCACACCGAATTTCCGGCTGATGTGTTCTGCTACGTGTTGGGCGGAATAGACAGAACGGTGCTGTCCGCCGGTACAGCCGAAGCATACGGAAAGGTTGGTGAATCCCCGTTCGATGTAGCGTTGTACATGGGCATCTACCAGCGCATAGACGTGTTCCAGGAAGCGGGTGATTTCTCCGTCTTCTTCCAGGAAACGGATGACATTTTCATCCAGTCCCGTATATGGCTTGTATCGGTCATATTTGCCGGGATTATTTACGGCACGGCAATCGAATACATAACCACCTCCGTTTCCGGTTGGGTCTTCCGGTATTCCTTTCTTGTAGGCGAAACTCATGACCTTGACGGTGAGCTGGCGTTTCTTCCGTTCGTCGGTAAACTGTTTCAGTTCCGTTAGGTTATGAAGTACTTGGCACAGATACGGATATTCCGGGAAATCGTCCTTCAGCAGTTGGCGCAGGTTTTCTACTGCAAATGGAACGCTTTGGATAAAATGTGGCTTTTTCTCGAAATAGCCACGGAATCCGTAGGCTCCCAGTACCTGAAGGGTACGGAAAAGGACAAAATGGCGAAGCTGGCTCTTGAAATAGGTTTCGTCTACCGGCTTGTATTCACGCAGGGCGTCGATGTAATGCGATACCAGTTCCATCCGGAGAGAGTCTGGCAGGTTGGCTTTGGCCTGCCACAAGAAAGAAGCCACATCGTAATAGAACGGGCCTTTACGTCCGCCCTGGAAATCGATGAAATAAGGTTCCCCATCCTTTATCATCACGTTACGGCTCTGGAAGTCGCGGTACAGGAAGGTGGCCGAGGCACTGCGCATCAGAATTTCGGCCATGTGTTCGAATTCATCTTCCAGCTTGTCTTCCTGAAACTCCAGACCGGTAGCTTTCAGAAAACAGTATTTGAAATAATTCAGGTCCCACAAAATAGTACGTCGGTTGAATTCCGGCTGAGGGTAACAAACGCTGAAGTCAAGTCCGTCAGCTCCGGCAAACTGGATGCGTGGCAACATACGCAAGGTCTTGCGAAGCAGTTCTTTTTCTTCTTCACTGAAAACCCCGGTCAGCCGTCCCTTTTCGATAGCCTTGAAGAGCTGGAGATTTCCCAGGTCTTCCTGCAGGTAGCAGCTTTCGTCTTCAGTTGCGGCATAGACTTCCGGTACCGGGAGGTTCTTTTCCTTGAAATGGCGGTCTATGGTCAGGAAAGCATGATTTTCTTCGTTGGATGTACCGATGACACCAATCAGTGTCTGTGGACCTTTCATTCGGAAATAGCGCCGGTTGGAACCGGCTCCAGGCAGTTCTTCTACGTGTTCCGGCCGGCTTCCGGTAAACGATTCATATAAGGATATGAGTGTTTCTGTTTGCATGGTCAGGTTGATTTGTTTTGATGATTCAAAAGTACGATTCTTTTTTGGAACGAGCAAGCTGACAAGTCTCTACGGTTATTCTTTTTCTTTTCAAGCCTTTGTTTAATCGGTTGTTTTAGCTACTTTTGTTCGGGAATTAAAAGAAGAATCATTATGTTTTTACATGTAAAGAATCTGATGCTGGCTGGGGCTGTTGCGCTGGCAGCCGTAGCTTGTACGCAAGAGAAGAAAACCGGTTACACCATTCAGGGAGAAGTGAAGGACGTAACTACTGGAACTGTTTATTTGAAATGTTATCAGGACGGATCATTCGTGGATGTCGATTCAGCAGCCATCGAAAACGGTAAGTTTATGTTCGAAGGAACAGTGACAGAACCGATGGCTTACGGATTGACTACTGTAAAAGAAAACCGTCGTCCGTTGGTATTTTTCTTAGGCAATGAACAGATTCAGGCTAAGATGGATGAAATGAATAAGAAACTGGATTTGACAGGTGCCTCTGTCAATGAAGTTTATGCTCAGAACGAGAAACTGGTGGGTGAGGAAGGTTATGACATTGACAGTCTGGTTACCGCACATCCGGCTTCTCCGGTAAGCGCGTACCTGTTTATGCGTAACTTCGCTACCCGTATGGATTATGATGGAGTGAAGGCTATCCGCGATAAGTTCGATGCTTCATTGGATACAACAGTATATGTGAAACAGATTGATGACTTGTTAGGACGGTTGGTTAACTTGCGTGTGGGTGCAACGGCTCCTGATTTTACCTTGAATGATCCAGATGGAAAACCGGTCAGTTTATCTTCGTTGAGAGGAAAGTATGTACTGGTGGACTTTTGGGCTTCCTGGTGTCCGGACTGCCGTAAGGAGAATCCGAATATTGTAGCTGCCTACAAGAAATACAAGGATAAGAACTTTACTGTGTTGGGAGTTTCACTTGACCGGAAAAAGGAACCTTGGGTAGCTGCCATTGAGAAAGATGGACTGACATGGACCCATGTCTCAGACCTGCAGGGTTGGAATACTCCTGTAGCCGACTTGTATGTCATTAAGTGGATTCCGAAGAATTATCTTATTAATCCGGAGGGTGTGATTCTGGCGTCTGGTCTGGAAGGTGAAGCCTTGGATGCCAAATTGGCGGAAGTATTGAAATAATGGGGAATATATTTCTCCTTTACATCTTATCACCCAAGTTCGAAAAGTTTTTCACTTGGGTGATAATCGTTTATTGTTGTATTGACGGAACGATTTGTACCGAATGGCAAAAATCAGAAAATGGATTGAATGATTATGAAGACTGTAATCGAACACATGAGGAGTTTGTGTCCTATATCCGATGAAACGGTAGAGGAGTTGATGAAGTGTGTCACTTTGTGTCATTTCCCGAAAAGGTATCAGTTGATTCAGGAAAACAGGTTCTGTAAATATGCTTATTTTATCGAGAAAGGAATGACACGTTCTTTTTGGTTGGTAGATGGAGAAGAAATTACCACTTCGTTCTCTTGCGAAGGAGGGATTGTTTTCAGTATGGATGAACTGTATTACCAGAAGAAAAGTGAAGAGTTTGTAGAGACCTTGGAAGAGGTGGAGGCCTACCGGATAGCGTTGACAGATTTGATCCGCTTGTTTGAAACCAATCTGGAATTCTGTAATTGGGGACGGATCATCCACCAGAACGAATACCGGCGTCTGCACCGTAGCCACAAGGAACGGTTGACTCTTCCGGCCAAGGAGCGGTACGAAGAATTCCAGAAACAGTTCCCTTATGTTTGTCAACGGACCAATCTCGGATTTATTGCTTCGTACCTGGGAATTACGCTTTCTACCTTGAGTCGTATTCGTTCCGCTTCCGACAACAACAGTTGATGGATGCTATTCTCCCATTTTCTCTTTCAGGTACTGGCCGGTGTACGAGGCGGCACATTGTGCTACTTCTTCCGGTGTACCGGCTATGACCAGATTACCTCCTTTATCTCCTCCTTCCGGTCCTAAATCGATGACATAGTCTGCACATTTGATGACATCCAGATTGTGTTCGATAATGACAATGGTATGTCCGCGGCTGATAAGGGCATCGAAAGCTTCCAACAATTTCTTGATATCGTGGAAATGTAAGCCGGTAGTAGGTTCGTCGAAAACGAAGATGGTGGGCTGTGACTTTTCGATACTTAGGAAATAGGCCAGTTTCACACGCTGGTTTTCACCGCCTGACAGGGTGGAGGAGGATTGTCCCAATTTGATGTATCCCAAACCTACATCCTGTAACGGCAACAGTTTCTTTACAATCTTTTTCTGTCCGTGTTCGGTAAAGAATTCGATGGCTTGGTTGACAGTCATCTCCAGAACATCGTAGATGTTTTTTCCTTCGAATTTTACTTCCAGTGTATCTGTTTTGAAACGTTTGCCATGGCAGGATTCGCATTCCAGTACCAGATCAGCCATGAACTGCATTTCTACCGTAACCGTACCTTCTCCCTTACATTCTTCACAACGTCCTCCTTCTGTATTGAAGGAAAAATAGCCGGCTGTATAGCCCATCTGTTTGGCCAGGGGTTGGTCGGCAAACAGTTTTCGGATTTCATCGTAAGCCTTGACATACGTTACCGGATTGCTTCGGGATGATTTGCCTATCGGATTCTGGTCGACAAATTCGATGTCCTTGACAGCTCTCAAATCGCCTTCCAACGAAATGAATTCGCCGGGACGGTCGCTGGCTTCGCTGTATTCCCGTTTCAATGCCTTGTAGAAGACATCTCGAACAAGCGTACTTTTCCCGGAACCGCTTACACCGGTGACGACGGTCATCACATTGAGCGGGAAGCGTACATCAATTCCTTTCAGGTTGTTTTCGCGAGCTCCCTTGATACCGATGTAGTTGTTCCACGGACGATGGCTGACAGGCAGACTGATGGTTTCTTCGCCCAACAGGTATTTTACGGTGTAACTGTTACTACCTTTCTTTAAATCCTTTAAATCGCCCTGGTAGACGATTTCTCCTCCCAGACGTCCAGCTTTCGGACCGATGTCGATGATGTAGTCGGCGGCACGGATGATTTCTTCGTCATGTTCTACTACCACCACCGTATTACCCAATTGCTGGAGTTGACGTAACACTTTTATCAACCGGTGAGTATCACGGCTATGCAGGCCGATACTGGGTTCATCAAGGATGTACAGGGAACCTACCAGACTGCTTCCCAACGATGTAGCCAGGTTGATACGTTGACTTTCACCACCGGAAAGAGTATTGCTGAGACGGTTCAAGGTAAGATAGCCCAGACCCACATCCTGCAGGAAGTTCAACCGGTTATTGATTTCGTTCAACAAGCGTTGGGCGATGGCTGTGTCGTGTTCATCCAATTGCAGATTCCGGAAAAACTCCTGTAACTGATAGATAGGCATTTCTACCAGTTCGGAGATATTACATCCGCCTACTTTCACATAATCAGCTTCTTTTTTCAGACGGCTACCGTGGCAGGTAGGACAGACGGTTTTACCTCGGTAACGGGCCAGCATGACTCGGTATTGTATCTTGTATTGGTTTTCTTCCAGCATTTTGAAGAAAGAATCAATACATACTTTCTCGCGTGGTCCGTGCCACAGATAATCTTTCTGTTCCTGTGTCAGTTCGTAATAGGGAGTAAATATTGGAAAGTCGTGGGCTGGAGCTTCCCGAAGGAATTCAGTGAGCCATTCGCCCATCTTTTCTCCTCGCCAGCATAATACGGCTCCATCATATACACTCAGTGCCCGGTTTGGTATTACGAGGTGCTCATCTATACCGATGATTTTGCCGAATCCTTCGCAGGTAGGACAGGCTCCTACCGGTGAGTTGAATGAGAACATCTGGTCTGTTGGTTCTTCAAAATGGATGCCGTTCGCTTCGAATTTAGTACTGAAAGAATGCAAGCGGGTGGTTCCTTCTGGCAGGTAGAAGCGGAGCAGGCAGACACCGTCGCCTTCGAACATGGCTGTTTCTGCCGAATCAGTCAGGCGGCTCATGGCATCTTTGGTATTGTCACAGCTCATACGGTCTACCAGCAGATAAATGGTATCTTGGGCATTGTAGGTGTATTCCTCAATACGGATTATTTCTCCATTCACCTCCAGCCGATTAAACCCTTGTTTCATGTCCATTTCTATCTGTTCGGCGGTTGTACGTCCTTCACGGGGTAAAATGGGGGTCAGTACTGTATATCGGGTACCTTTCGGGTAAGAAAGCATGCAGTTGACAATATCTTCCGGGCTGTCTTTCTTGACCAGTTGTCCGCTAACCGGCGAATAAGTCTTTCCCACACGGGCAAAAAGCAGACGCAAGTATTCATAGATTTCTGTAGAAGTTCCTACTGTAGAGCGTGGGTTACGGCTGATAACCTTCTGTTCGATGGCTATTGCAGGGGGAATTCCTTTGATGAAATCGCATTCGGGTTTACTCATTCTGCCCAAAAACTGACGGGCGTAAGCCGACAGACTTTCTACGTAGCGGCGTTGTCCTTCGGCATACAGGGTATCAAAGGCAAGAGAAGATTTGCCGGATCCGGACAGTCCGGTGATAACAACCAGTTTGTTGCGTGGTATGTCTACATCGATATTCTTCAGGTTATTGACTCTGGCTCCCTTGATGGATATATATTTACTTTCAGACATGCTTCTTCCGATATTATGTGAGTATGCAAAGGTAGTGAAAGGCGAGTGGAGAGGCAAGCGAAAAACAAAGTTTTTCAGATTGACTATTCCGAGCCGCATCCCAATTTATAAAAGATAGCGATATTTGTAGAATCTTTGTTTTATTCTGTCAAAAGCTGTATTTCCGGTTTTATATTTTAGTTATCTTTGCCTTTCGTTAAAAACTTATCAAAAACTATTCGATTATAATGATGAAATTAAAATTTTTCTTGCTCTTATTGTTAGCTTGGTTAGGAAGCAGTGCCATGTTCGCTCAGGTACGTTATCCGAAGCGTGAGTTTCGTGGAGCGTGGATACAATGTGTGAACGGACAGTTTCAGGGAATGCCGACTGCCCAAATGCAGCAGACATTAATTCAACAATTGGATAACTTGCAGAAGGCAGGTATCAATGCTATTATTTTTCAGGTTCGTGCTGAGGGAGATGCCCTTTATCGTTCTTCGTATGAACCTTGGAGCCGTTTCCTGACAGGTATACAGGGAAAGGCACCTTCACCGATGTGGGATCCGCTTCAGTTTATGATTGAAGAGTGTCACAAACGGGGGATGGAATTGCATGCTTGGATTAATCCTTACCGGGCCAAGACAAAAGGTACTGGTGCCTTGTCGCCATCACATCCTGTCAACCGTTATCCGAATCTGATTGTCAGCTATAACGGTCAGCTTTATTTTGACCCGGGATATCCGGAGTCACGGAAATATATCTGTAAGATTGTACGCGATATCGTAACCCGTTACGATGTGGATGCCATTCATATGGACGATTATTTTTATCCTTATCCGAATCCGGGTGAGAAGTTTCCGGATGATATAAGTTTCGCAGCCTATGGACGCGGATTCCGTAATCGAGACGACTGGCGCCGTGACAATGTAAATGTACTGATTAAGGAAATCCATGAAACGGTACGTGCCTGCAAGCCTTGGGTGAAATTTGGTGTTTCCCCATTCGGTATCTATCGGAATAAGAAGAATGATCCGAATGGTAGCGATACCAAAGGTTTGCAGAATTACGATGATTTGTATGCCGACGTTCTGTTGTGGGTGAACAACGGTTGGATTGATTATAACATTCCGCAAATTTATTGGGAAATCGGTCATCCGGCTGCCGATTATGACACCCTGATACGCTGGTGGGCGAAAAATTCTGCCGCTCGCCCTTTGTTTATCGGACAGGATGTGATGCGTACAGTTCAGAAAGCGGATGTGAAGAATCCTAACCAGCACCAGATGCCTGCAAAATACCAGTTACAACGTTCGTTGTCTACTGTTCAGGGTAGTTGCCAGTGGTATGCTGCTGCGGTAGTCAATAATCTGGGAAATTATCGGGACTTGTTGGTGCAGGAATACCATAAATATCCGGCTTTGGTACCTACTTCTCCTTTTATGGATGATAAGGCTCCGGGGAAGGTGCGTAAGTTGAAACCGGTATGGACAGCTGATGGATATATCCTTTTTTGGACAGCTCCGAAAGCAAAGGATGAAATGGATGAAGCTGTACAGTATGTAGTCTATCGCTTCAAGAACGGTGAAAAAATCAATATCAGTGACCCTTCACACATTGTCAAGATTACTCGGGATACATTTTATAAGTTGCCTTACGAGGATGGAAAGACAAAGTATCAGTATGTGGTAACGGCTTTGGACCGTTTGCATAATGAGTCGAAAACAGTGAAGAAAAAGATTAAGCTTTAAGTTCGTTCTTTAGAGTCTGTAGAAGGAGAAATCCACTGAAAAGCAAGAAAACGTAGATGATTTGACAAATATAGTGTTAAATCGGATTTTTTGTTCGATAAGAATGTTGTGATTTAAAAGTTAAATTGCTATATTCGTTTTCAAAGTGAATGCGGAGCGTATCTTTTGTAACAGAAAGGACTCCTTCTACGCTTCCTTGACAACCGAATTGTCCAGTGAAGGAATGGGCAGGGATTAAAACTTGTTACTATGAAAAAGGTTTTATGTACACTGGTATTGGCTATGGTAGCCGTGATAGGTTTCTCACAGGCTCGGATAGATGTAAGAGCCGGTATGTCTATTACCAATCTGACGAAATCTGAAATGGATGCAAAGGTAGGCTATACACTTGGTGTTGGAATTGACCTTCCGGTAGCTACATCTTTCTCTGTACAGTCAGGATTGATGTTTACAGGTAAAGGAGCAAAAAAAGGTGACTTAAAGGCAACTCCATGTTATTTGGATATCCCTATTTTAGCGGCTTATAAGATGCCTATTGCCGACGATGTGAACTTTGTAGTCAATGCAGGTCCTTATATCGGTATTGGATTGGGCGGAAAGGTTAAGTATGATGATTTAAAGTCTGATTATTTTGGAGATGATGGTGCCAAACGTTTTGATTTGGGACTTCAATATGGTGTCGGTGCTGAATTTGGCGACCACATTCTGTTGAATCTGAGTGGACAGTATGGTTTTATATCTCCGTTTGAAGATTCAGATGAAAAGAATTTAGGTTTCTTCCTGACGGTGGGTTACCGTTTCTAGGAAACATATCATGGGAAAATGGAGAAGGCTGCTCGGTGGAGCAGCCTTTTTGCATGTATATGGGTGGATTATTTAATTTTTTCCCGGATTTTAGCGAGATAATTGTGCATTCCTTGGGCATCTTTTTTGCTGATGATGTCCAGCAGTTCATTCAGTTCGGTGCGGATGCCTTCTACCTGTGCCGGTGTATGCGGGTTGAAGAGTATTTCCTGCAGCAGGTAATCGTCTTCGTTCAATACTCCTTTGGCGATAGCCATGTGGCGTTTGAAGGTTGTACCCGGAGCATCCTGGTGTTTCATGACAGCCGCAAAGACAAATGTAGAAACGAACGGGATGGACAGGGAGTAAGCCACTGTTTCATCGTGTTCCTCGAAGGTGTATTCGAAAATGTTCAGGCCCAGCCGTTGGTACAGGTCCTTGAAGAAAATCTTTCCCAGGTGATCACCTTCCTTGATGATGATGGCGTTTTCCGTACTCAGCTTGTCCAGGCTGGCGAAGGTCGGACCGAACATCGGGTGAGTGGATACGTAGCGGAAACCGGAATTCTCATAGAATGTTTTCAGTCCGGTCTTTACCGAAGCGATGTCGCTGATGATACAATCGGTCGGAAGTACCGGAAGTACCTGACGGAAAGCCTCCAGTGTGTATTTCACGGTAGCGGCATTGATGACCAGTTCCGGCTTGAATTCGGAAATCTCGTCGATCGAGGTGAAGCGGTAGCAGTTGTACATGAACCGTAGATGCTGGGGATTAATGTCGTATACGGCTACGGTGTGTTCGAAACTCAATACATCTGAAAAGAAAGAGCCCATTTTTCCGGCTCCTAAGATCAATATTCTCATAGATTCTTATGGCTTGGTTGGCAGGGAGAGGAGCGAAGGAGGGCGAATACTCTCCTTCGCTGCTGTCTTTCCTGTCTTTTTCTGTTATTTGTTGATGATTTCCATCTGCTGACGGACACTTTCTTCGTGGATGGCTTCGAATACTTGTTTGATGAATTCGGCATCCATGCCGCACAGAGAACCTTGTGCGCCTCGTTTGTCAAGGATTTCGTTGTAACGTCCGGTCTGGAGGATGGTCATGTTATGCTCCTTCTTGAATGTACCGATTTCTCGGCAGATACGCATACGCTTGGCCAGTACTTCCATCAGGTCGTTGTCGCATTCGTCAATCTGGCGGCGGAGTTCGTTCAGGTTTTCAGTGGTCTGGTGTTCACCACGGATGACCAGCAGGTTCAGGATGTAGTCGAGTACGTCCGGAGTAACCTGTTGGGAAGCGTCGCTCCAGGCAGCGTCGGGAGTGCAGTGTGATTCAACAATCAGTCCGTCGAAACCTAAGTCCATGGCCTGTTGGCACAGCGGGGCTACCAGTTCACGTTTACCGCCGATGTGGCTTGGGTCGCACAGGATCGGCAGGTTCGGGATGCGGCGGCGCAGTTCGATAGGAATGTGCCATTGCGGAAGGTTGCGGTAGATTTTCTTGTCGTAAGATGAGAAACCGCGGTGGATGGCTCCAATGCGTTTCAGTCCGGCATTGTTGATGCGTTCCAAGGCGCCGATCCACAGTTCCAGGTCAGGGTTGACCGGGTTCTTGACAAGCACCGGTATATCCACTCCTTTCAGGGCATCGGCAATTTCCTGTACCGCAAACGGGTTGGCGGTGGTACGTGCACCAATCCACAGCAGGTCGATACCGGCTTTCAGACATTCGTATACGTGTTTGGCAGTGGCCACTTCGGTGGTGACATACATGCCTGTTTCCTTTTTCACTTCTTTCAACCAGGCCAGTCCGTCTACACCGATACCTTCAAAACCTCCCGGTTTGGTACGGGGTTTCCAGATGCCTGCGCGGAAAATCTTTATTCCTTTGTTTGCCAACTGGCGGGCAGTGCTCATGACTTGTTCTTCTGTTTCGGCGCTGCAAGGACCGGCGATTACCAACGGACGTTCGCTAGGTACGCCATCCAATACGATAGGTTGTAAATCGAGTTCCATAATGAAAGGTATTTATAGTTTTACATGATATTTTTAATTCTTTCCAAGGCTTCGGCCAATCTGTCTTCCTTGGCACAAAGCGAGATACGGATGTAACGTTTGCCGTTACTGCCGAAGATGAATCCCGGTGTGATGAATACGCGGGCTTCCTGAAGTACCTTTTCGGTCAGTTCTTCCACATCGGCATAGCTGTCCGGGATTCTTCCCCACAGGAACATACCTACCTGTTCGGGGTCGAAAGTACATCCCAAGGTGGTCATGATGTCTTCAGCCAGTTTTCTCCGGCGGCTGTACACTTGGATATTGGCCTCCTCGTGCCATTCCGCACTGTTCTGATAGGCTTGGGCGGCCGCCAGCTGCATCGGACGGAACGTACCGGAGTCAATGTTACTCTTGATTTTCAGAATCCATTGTACAAAGGTGGCGTTGGTAGCCAGGAGGCCGACGCGCCATCCCGGCATGTTGTGGCTCTTACTCATCGAGTTGAATTCGATACAGCATTCTTTGGCTCCCGGAATGTTCAGGATACTGATAGGTTTCTTGTTCAGAATGAAGCTGTACGGATTATCGTTGACGATGACAATGTTGTGCCGGCGTGCGAAGTCTACCAGCCGTTGGTACAGTTCCAAAGTAGCGTTGGCACCGGTCGGCATGTTCGGATAGTTGGTCCACATGATTTTTACCCGGCTCAGGTCCATCTGTTCCAGTTGTTCGAAATCGGGTTGCCAGTGGTTGTTCTCCTGCAGGTCGTAAGTTACGATTTCACTGCCCAGAATCCGGTTCAGTGAGGTGTAGGTGGGATAACCGGGATTCGGAACCAGTACCTGGTCGCCCGGGTTTACCAGAGCCAGTGTCACGTGCAGGATACCTTCCTTCGAACCGATGAGCGGTTGGATTTCGGTTGCCGGGTCCAGGTCTACGTTGTACCAGCGTTTGTACCAGTCGGCCATGGCGCGGCGGAGTTCCGGAATACCTACGGTAGGCTGGTAGCCGTGTGCATCGGCTTTCCGGGCATTTTCACACAATACCTCGATGGTTTCGGGAGAAGGCGGCATGTCCGGACTTCCGATACCTAGACTGATGACATCTTTCCCTTCTGCATTCATGCGGGCCACTTCTTTCAGCTTGCGGCTGAAATAGTATTCGCTTACGCTTGCCAGACGGTCGGCAGGCTGTATGTTATAATGTTGATTCTCCTTCTGCATATTCTCCTAAAATTTTCAGTGCTTTGGTTAATGGGGTAACGGCGTCGATGGCCTGTTTGTATCTCAAATAGTCATTGAACATGATGTCCACGTAGAACAGGTATTCCCATTCGCGGCCGATAATCGGCAATGACTGTATCTTGGTCAGGTTTATCTTATAGAATGAAAAGATAGACAAGACTTGCGAGAGGCTTCCTTCGTTATGGGGCAGCGAGAAAACCAGATTGACCTTATTGATTCTGGAACGGTCTTTCAGTTCGTCGGCCATCCAAGGGTCACAGACTACCAGGAAACGGGTGAAGTTATGCTTATTGGTTTCGATACCTTCCTGTAATATTTTCATGCCATAGAGTTCGGCAGCATATTTCGAGCAGATGGCCGCATGGCCTTTCAGTTGGTTCTTGCTGATATTCTCGGCACTTCCTGCCGTATCTTCTGTCTCTACTACTTTCAGTCCCGGATGTTGCTGGAGGAATTCTCGGCATTGTGCCAGTGCGACTGGGTGTGAATTGACTTCTGTCAAGTCATTCCAGTTTTCATCGGGCAGACACATGATGCTGTGGCTGATACGGAGCTTGTGTTCTCCGATGATGGTGGCGCCGCTGTTGCGTAGCAGTTCGTAATTGTGCAGCAGACTGCCGGCGATGGTATTCTCGATGGCAATCATGCCGATTACATTACTGTCTTTACGCATGTTTTCGAAAACATCTTCGAATGTATTGCAGCAGATCAGTTCGATTTCTTCGTCCTTGAAGTACTTGTGGGCGGCAATGTCGTGGTATGAGCCCGGTACTCCTTGAATGGCTATCTTTTTCATTGGCTTTTAGCTAAAAAAAAATCCCGTCTTCACTCGGAAGCGGGATTCGTTTATATTCTATTCTATTATTTTATTCTCTTAATATACGCATGCGAACTCCCGCTTCACTTCATTGCTAAAGTAAAAGTAAAAGAAGTAAAAAAAGAAGTATGTCGCAAAAGTTTTCATTGTTTGTTATTTTGTTATCGTTTACGCTGCAAAAGTAATACTTTTCTTTAAAAAACAAGAGATTTATGAACTTTTTTTTCTTGGATTTTTTAAATCGGGCTTGCTGGTGTTTCGAAATTGTGAAAGTTTCCGTTGATAAGATTTTCTTTTTCCGGATCCAGACTGATGGCTTTCTTCATATCTTCTATTGAGCCTTCCTTGTCTCCTTTCAGCAGTCTGGCTCTTCCCCGTTCCTGATAGAGTCTGGCGTTTTCGGGCATCAATTCGATGGCTTCGGTATAGTTTTCGATGGCAGCATCCAATTCTTTCAATTCAATGTCAAGCTCTCCTTTCAGCAGGTAGGCATTTTCGTTGAAGGGATTGTTTTCCAGTACTTGGTCGAAAGCCTTGAAGGCGGCATCCTTGTCTCCCAAAGCAGCCTGGATTTTACCTTTCAGCAGTAACGCGTCTTCATTTTCCGGATGGATGGACAGAACACGCTCGATGTCTTCCAGCGAGTCGTTGGCTTGTCGCATGTCCCAAAGTACTTCTGCCCGAAGCAGGTATGCTTCCAGGTAGTTTTCGTTCAGGACTGTCGCTTTGGTCAGCATGACAATGGCCTGGATGGGATTCTGCAGTCCGCGGAATGCTTGTGCAGCCATGTAATAGGCCGTAGCATTGTTTTCATCCAGCTTGATGGCGTTCTGACAGGCTGTATCCATGCTTTTATAATCTGCTTGCAGGTAACAAACGCGGGCCAGTGCCAGTTGGTTTTCGCTGCGTTCGGGTTGTATTTCTACCAGGCGGTCCAAAATGGTGCGGGCGTTGTCTGTCGCGTCGGTCTGCAGGTAGGCATTGGCCAGCAGCATCATGGTTTCCGGTTCTTCTTTCAGCCGGATGGCGTTTTCAAAACATTTGATGGCATACGGAAGCTGGTGGATGTTGCGGGCGCGGATGCCGTCGTATTTCAATGTGTCAAAGTTCTTGTCTTCTTGTGTGGCGGTTTGTTTCTCTTCGGATGATTTTCCGCCGAATAATGATGATAGTAGACCCATGATATGATGTAGTTATGTTGTTTTTCAGCCGACAAACTTACAGAAAATCTGCGGAATATCCGCCGAATTGCAGCAGATTAACGCAACAGGGTTTGATAATTAGGGAGTTAGAGGAAAAACGCAGAAGTTGGGCAGACAGTTGAAAACCGTCTTAAAGCAGATTAAAGCAAAAGAACGGTTTCCTAATCATTACCCGATGAAAGTGCAGATTTAACAGTCCCTATTTCATTTTGCGGCGTTCTGCGCAGCTTTGCTTATCAATAGGTAACTCGTTGATTTATAGTTTTGCAACCAAAAAGAAACGAGTATGGTAAGAAGCACATTCAAGGTGCTGTTCTACGTGAACGGCAGTAAGGAAAAGAACGGAATTGTCCCCATCATGGGACGAGTTACAATCAACGGAACGGTAGCACAGTTTAGCTGCAAGCGGACTATCCCGAAAGAGCTTTGGGATGCCAAAGGGAACAAGGCAAAGGGTAAGAGTATGGAAGCGAGGGAAACCAATCTTGCGCTTGACAACATCAAGGCTCAAATCATCAAGCATTACCAGCGTATATCCGACCGTGAAGCCTATGTAACGGCAGAAATGGTACGCAATGCCTATCAGGGATTGGGCGGTGAGTATGAAACGTTGCTCGGTGCTTTCGACAAGGAAAATGAAGTGTTCAGGAAGCGTGTCGGAAAAGACAGGGTCAGGGCTACCTATATGGCAAGGGTACGGGCAAGAAACCATGTGGCGGCATTCATCAGGTCACATTACAAGCGGAACGACATCTCCATGCCTGAACTTACGCCCGACTTCATCAAGGAGTTCGCCGTGTTCCTTTCCAACGAAGCCGGACTGCACAACGGTTCGATATGGGAAAACTGCATGTGGCTGAAAGGTGTGGTGATGCGGGCGCATTTCAATGGACATATACCGAGGAATCCGTTTGCCCAGTTCCATATAAGCCCGAACACGAAAGAGCGTGAATATCTGACGGAGAATGAGCTGAAAACATTGATGGAATTTCAGTTCAAAGACCCCAAGAACTCCTATCTCCGTGATATTTTTGTTTTCGCCAGTTTTACCGCTCTCTCATTCGTGGATATAAAGGAATTAAGCAACGACCAGATTGTGGAAGTGAACGGTGAGAAATGGATTATTTCCAAACGACACAAGACGGGTGTACCGTTTCAGGTGAAGCTGCTGGATATTCCCTTGCAGATAATCGAGCGTTACAAGGCTTTTCAGGAAAACAATCTTGTATTCCCCAATCTCAACTATTGGTCAATATGCAAGCGTATGGGAAAGATGATAAAGGAATGCGGCATCACCAAGAAAATCAGCTTTCATTGCTCAAGGCACGGGTTTGCGACCCTGGCTCTCAGCAAAGGGATGCCAATTGAGAGCGTCAGCCGTATTTTGGGGCATACGAACATTGAGACCACGCAAATCTATGCGAAGATAACCGTACAGAAATTGGATAATGACCTCACGATGCTGGGCGACAAACTGAGCAAATCATTCGGAAACGTGAAAATGGCAGGGATATGAAACGGGAAATAATCACAACGGATAGCTATGGTAGAATTACCATACCATCCGATACAGGTAATATATGGATGAATGAAATGGAGCTGGTAGAGCTGTTCGGGGTAATCGCCCCGACGCTCCGTGCCGCCATTCGTGCCGTGTACAAGTGTGGAATTTTTAATCCTCTTGAAGCTGAAAAACGTATCAAGCTACCCAACGGCTATTATGCGGACATGTATGCCCTGCCGATGGTGGTGGCACTCGCTTTCCGCATTGACACGTCAGGTGCCGCAACGGTTCGCAATGCCCTGCTGGAAAGATTGTGCCGACGAAAAGAAAAACAAGTCCTGCTAGTGTCAATGAATAACAGAATGCCGTATGAATGTTAGGGTGAACTTTTTATGTTCAGCCACTACAATACCTATGCGGACATCAAGCGGCGGAAGAACGAGAGCCGGACGTATTTCTTTGACAGGGCGGCGGAACGGCTGAACCGCAGGATGATGCGGGACGAGGAGGCGGAACGGAAGAGGCGGTGAAGCAAGAAAATAAGCGATAAGTCCGCCTTGATTTATTACGAAAAAAAATAAAAAAAGTTTCTACTATATTTGTATTATCAAATATAAATTGTACTTTTGCAATACAATATCGCCCTTAGGTGGAAAATACTAAGGCTCGCCACCCCTAAAAAGGTGGCTTATTTTTTATATATACAATTGGAATATGGAGCAAAAACAACGCGTTATAGTCTATATTGATGGATTCAATTTCTATTTCGGACTGAAGAGCAATGCTAAATGGAAGAAATATTATTGGCTTGATATAGTCAAGTTGTTCGAGATGTTCATGCGCCCGAATCAGGAGCTTGTTGCCGTCAAGTATTTTTCGGCAAAGCCTGATGATATAGACCAAAGTCTTCGCCAGAATGCCTTTTTTCAAGCCAATAGAGAAAATCCAAAATTCAAGTTGATATTGGGTAAGTATCTGAAAAAATCTATAACCTGTTTCAAATGCGGAAATGTTATTCATACCCATGAGGAAAAGGAAACTGATGTACGAATAGCCACACAGATTGTAGCAGATGCCTATCAGAAGAATTGTGATATATCCATTATAGTATCAGCTGATAGTGACATGATACCTGCTATCGAACTTGCAACAGAAGCTTGTCAAAAGGCTTTTGTATATTTCCCTCCTTACCAGTACTCCAGTAATCTTGCTACTATGGGTATGGGTAAGCCTATCCATATGAAACAATATGAAACTCGTTTCAGGCAATGTCTTTTACCTGATGTGGTACATCTTGGAAAGGCAAACTTTGATTTACAGATACCTAAGAAATGGAAGGCTTTTCAGTCAATCTGAATCAGAAATACGCGTTATAAAAAAGGAAAATCCGTAATACAGTCTGGAATATCCAGTCGTATTACGGATTTTTCTTTTCGTCTATGATATTTCTATTTGTTCTGCAAGAGGTATTGCAGTTCGGGGTCGGACTGTATGCGCTGCAACTCGTCAGCGACAATCTGCCGGACTTCGGCACGGATACGGTTGTAGTTATCCTAGTTCATCTCCTTCATGCGGTCGTTGCCGCCGGCATCTGTAAAGCCCGTGATGACGGGTATAGACCGGTAAGCCTGTTCCTCACGCTTCACTTTCTCGGCATCGACCACAATTTGATGATTAACGGTTTAATCTGACGTAGTGACGACATGAAGTCATTAAATCCGTAAATCAGTGCGTCAGTCAATCTGTAATTATCTGCACAACCAGTCCCCGAAGAAGTGCATATTCCACGACTTCGGGCTTTTTTATCTCCTTTTACCTGAAAGAGTCACCTGTTTATACTGTATTTTCTTTTTGCATGACATATTTTGCGCCGTTCCGCATAGATTTGCGTATCAAGATTTTACCGACACTTCCGTAGCTTTGCAATCATGTTTAACCCGTTGCCGACAGAATGTAGGCAGCACTAAAACCTGTATCAAGAACATGAAGAAAAAAGAAATCATTTGCGTAGGTACAACTCTCTACAAGATTGTAAATCGGGATTGTCATTATTCACCGATAAGAGGAATAGGACGTTACTACACAATAAACAAAACACAACTGGAAAAATTCTGATATTTTGATGAAATGATGAAAGTATATATAAACATAAAGAGAAACAGCAACTTACGTCTTCATCAACCTTTCAACAAGAGAATCGGGCTGATGAAAAGAGAAAGGACACACCGTACTCTACATCACTTTTCTTTTGGCGAGCGGTTTGATGAAACAATGATGAATGTATATCATTATGGTTATCAGTCTATTATCCTGTCAACTCATCAATTCATCGGATTTTTATCCACCAACAAGTCTGCCGGACAAACGGACGGAAGGAAATGCCACTATCCGCAGACAGGTCGGACAGCAGGCAGGTCGGATGTCCGACCGACCGACAAGGAAAAGCGTATCATATCGACGACAAGAAAAGGTCTGCCTATACCGCTAGTACTCTCACAGGCTTTTGGAAACAGAAAAGCCATAGCTCTTTAGGGCATTTTCTTTACGCAGTGCAAGCACAGCTAAAAATGCCCCAATGAGCCAACGGGGTTACACCCCTCTGGACACCCCCGTTTGCCATGCGGCATGACCGCAGCGGACGGAAACCAACAAACCAAATTGTCAAACCTGAAAACAAAAAATAAGCATGGGATATATAAGCATTCAAATCAACAAAGCGAAAGGCTCGGCTGACACGGGCGCATCCGACCACATAGAACGTAAGAGCATACCCAAGAACGCAGACCCTACACGTACACATCTCAACCGTGAACTGGTGGAGTTTCCCGATGGAGTGTCCGACCGTACCGAAGCGATAAGCCACCGCATCCGCACGGCTGGCATCAAGCGGAAGATAACTCCAGACCAAGTGCGGGCAATTAGAATCGTGCTTTCGGGTACGCACGAGGATATGATGAAAATACAGGACGAGGGCAGACTTGACGAATGGTGTGATGACAACCTGCAATGGCTGCACTATACCTTCGGCAAGGAAAATACCGTTTCGGCAGTCCTGCACATGGATGAGCACACACCGCACATTCATGCCACTGTTGTACCGATAGTAACAGGAGAGCGCAGGAAAGCCAAGAAAAAGCAGACGGAAGGTAAACGCTCCTACCGCAAGAAAGCCAATACCGTGCGTCTGTGTGCCGATGATGTGCTGACACGTGAGAAGCTGGTAACATATCACGACAGTTATGCAAAAGCAATGGAGAAATATGGCTTGCAACGTGGTGTGCGTGGCTCGGAAGCACGCCATACGACAACCGCCCAATACTACCGTGATTTGAAACGGAAGACGGGTGAACTTGAAGCCAACATGCGGCAGTTACAGACCGAGCAACAACAGGCAGAGCAACAGCTTGACGAGGTAAGGCAGGAAGTCAAGTCGGAGAAACTGGAAGTAGCCAAGACAGAAGCGAAAGCCGCATTCGTGGCAAAGGTCGGTTCTCTTTTCGGTGGTGGTAAGTTGAAAGAGTTTGAACATAGAAATGAAGATTTGCAAAAACGCATACAGGAACTTGAAGAAGAAGCCATACAACGAGAGGAACAACATAGCAAGCAGATACAGGAAATGAAGAATGCTTACGAACGACAATACCGCAAATTGTCGGAATTTACAGATTTTGTCAAACGCTACTTCCCTTATGTGGAAAAACTGATGCCTACTATCAAGTTTTTGCGTGATACTCTGAATTTTAGCGATGGGCTAATCAAAAAGCTGTGTATGTTTAAGGATGTCACTATTAAAGGTAAACTCTATTCTTCTGAATTCCGACAGCTCTTTAAGACTGATGGTTCGGTTTGCTCGCTTAAAGAGACCTCGGATGGGAAATTTGATCTCAAAATAGACGGCATTTCACATGTTAACTGGTTCAGACACAAGAAAGACGAGTTTATGGAAACATTAGGATTGCCGATAAAAAGGCAAAATAAAGGTATTAAATTGTAAATCAAAATAAAGTCCGCGATAGTTGGTGTCTTATCACGGACTTTTTGTACTTTTGCTGTATATTAAAAGCTATATTTATCAATGCACGAAAATTTAAATTGGGAGTCATTTAGTGAACAATATCACCTAAAAAATGATAAATACGTTCAAGATGTTTCTTTGTTACAGAGATTGCAAAAAACTGATTACTATCCTGTGATATTATATCCTAAATTACTCTGTGAACAACTATCCAAAAAGTTTATAATTGGTTCTATTGGTGTAGGGAAAGATAAATCACATATCTTCCTCCATGATTTTTTAAATGCCGCCAAGCAGTTGAATATTAAAGGGGATGACTGGCAATTTTTAATTCATCCGTTTGATCCTAAAGATGCTGTCGCTCCACAAATGCCTAATATACCGACTGAAAAAACAGAATGTTATGAGGCGCATAATTGGGGGTGTTTGATTCTTATACTCATAATGGCTGTTCTTTTTACTCTTCCTGCATTTTTTATATCACCTGAAGATCCTGGGTTAGGTGTGATTGTTGCTATTTTATGGATTCCATTCATTTTGCTCATAGCGCATAAAATGAATGTTGGAAAATCTGAGACAAAAGTACGGACAAGAAAATTAACACAACATGAAATTGACCAACTGCGACAAGAAGCACTAAAGAAATATCAGGACAATCTTGAAACATATCGAAAATTGAGAACAGAATACGATGGTAAGAAAATAGAATTTGAGAAACGATTAGATTCACAAGCCCAATTACTTGATAAACATTCCAATATTATCGTTGCCTCAATATTTAAGCGTTGCTTGATAACTTATCATCAAATACAAGATAATAATAAACCTCCGCAACGAGGAGCTTTCGAGAATAATTTATTCTATGCTTTAATGAAGGAATTTCCTTCTTATACTAAGATAGATAAGATACTTGGTCCTTACTCTCCTGATTTAGTTTTGTTTAACGGATGTTCATGTCCCATTGATATAGAAATAGATGAGCCTTATGATTTTCAAACAAGGAAAGAAATTCATTATATAGGGTGTGGGGATGAGGAAAGGAACAAGTTCTTTGTTCAGAATGATTGGTTTGTTCTTAGATTTTCCGAAAATCAAATAAAGAATCATCTTTTTGAGTGTGTGGATATAGTTAAAGCTCTTATCCATTTCATCGAATGTGGGGATACTTCTAAACTAAATGAAATCGAAAGCATCATTATACATATTCAAGAACCTCGCTGGAGCAAAGAAAAATCAAGAATGTTAGCGATAGAAAATTATCGTACACGGCAATATTGATAAGTTGTTATAATTACTGTAGAAATATAACTTTGTTATTATGGAATATCATTATGTAAAATTTAATAGCGATAAAGAAGTTACAGTATTCTTTGAGGAACTAAATAAAAAGGCTTATTTTCCATTACATTGGAACACTCAAGACGGGTTAAAAATATATGGATGCATCTGTGCCGAAAGTGTAGGTAGCAGCTTATTTGTCTACGGTAAGACAATCCTTCGTAATGAAATTGTAGCATATTCCCCAAATAACACCATATTTAGTGGATTAAAAGTTTATGGGTCAAGCAAACAATATAAAGGCTTATTGAACTTTAAAGGCAAAGAAGTTTTACATAACATCTATGACGATATATCAATTTTCTTTCAAACAGAAGATACCCTTTTTCTTAAAACAATAAAAAATAGTCTTTACGGTTTGGTTTGTTGTAGAATCTATGGAGATGAAGTTTCCGAAATTATACCTCCAAAATACGAGGACTTATTTGATGCAGGAGAATATTCAATAGGTTTTGTATCAGACAACAAAGTGGGATTTATGTCATTGGAAGGTAAAATAATTGTGGAGGCAAAATATAGGCAAGGTGAGGAATACAATTATTTTATTGACGGGAAAGCTTTAGTGCGTATTGATAAAGAACATACCACGGATATGTATATTAACCATTATGGAAATTTCATAGAGTACCCCGAAGCAGATAACATATCGTCATTTGGTGGACAAGGTACAAGTACATATCCTTATGGAGATTTACCAGATGCTTCTGAAGCATACGAAGATTTGCCTGACGCATTTTGGAATACTGATTAAATAATGAATTTTATCTCAAATTCATACGATAGGACTCTGAACTAAAGATATATTCAAGCCAATAAATTTATAATTGGAAAAAGAAAATATCTTCATATTCCTTTTGACCCGTTATTTTTTTACTACATTTGCAAAGATAAGAGTTACCAAAACAGCAAAGCGATGCAGACCACGGCAATTAGAACGGTTACCAACTCATTACCCGAAAACGAGGTAATTCTTCTAACTCTCTTGATTTCAAAGAGGTATATTCCTTATACAGATTTACGGAAAATCTGCGGAAATACCGCATGAAACGGGAGAAATGCGGCTAGATAGTTTAACATAAATACTGTACAAGGAGATGATATGTTTCAATCCGAAAAGGTTATAAAAGTTGTTTTATTATCTTCTGTCTTAATTTGGAAATATGTTTGAAAAAGCATTATTTTGCAACTATTCTTTTACTATAGATGGACTATGAAGCATTCTTTACTTATATTGTTGGCTTTTTGGAAATTTACTACAATTCCCGTATGGGCTGAAAAACAAATATTCGTATCTCCTAAAGGCAGCGACCGGGCAGCAGGAACTATAGCACATCCATTAAAAAGTATTCAGGCTGCTCTGGAAAGAGCCGAGACACTGGAAAATGAAGATGTACAGATTATCTTGCGTCAAGGTACCTATGAACAGTCAAAAACACTTGAAATAGACAGTTGTGGAAAATATACTTCATTGACAATTTGTCCGTATCGCGATGAACATGTAAGTATTTCAGGAGGAAGAAAGATTCCTCTTTCTTCCATGAAAAAAATATTCGACAGGAAAATTATTGCAAGGCTCCCCGAAAGTGTACGAAAACAAGTTCGGGAAATTGATTTCACCCAGCTAGGTATTCCCATTGCAGATTTACGTCCTTCTGGTTTCGGACGTCCCAGCAGTCCTGCATGGAGCGAACTTTTTGCTGATGATGTTCCTCTTAATTTATCACGCTGGCCTAACGATTCGACAGTACTGATAGGTAAAGTGTTGGAGGCTGGAACAGGAGAAAATGTCGCAGAAGCTCCATTACCCGTATTTCAATACTGTGAAGAACGTCCGTCGGCATGGTTTCAGGCAGGATCTTTCTGGATAGGCGGCTATTTTGCACATGGTTATGCCAGCGATATGATACGTGTTGATCACTTGGATTCTGAAACAAAGACAATCCATACCGCACAACAGACCGTTTATGGATTTATGACAGGAGCCGACTGGAGACGTTGGTATGCCTTGAACTTACTCGAGGAACTGGATCTTCCAGGCGAATATGTCATCGACAAGGAAAACGAGAAGATGTATGTCTATTTGCCCGAAGATACCCGGACACTGCATGTTTCTGTGATGAACGATCCGTTAGTTGCCATAGAAAACTGCCAGAACATCACACTCAGCAGATTAACCTTCGAATATGGACGTTCCATAGGAATTTATCTGGAAAATACGCATCATGTACGCATTACTGGATGTACAATCCGTAATGTCGGCGGTGTAGGAATTTCCGTCGGCAGAGGAACAGAGACACCTGGTAAGCGAACATTGAGGCCACATGCAGCAGAGGCCGGGGGAGATCCAAAATCACGTGTTGTAGGTGACCTTATGGGGAGAGTATATCAGGATGTCCTTTTTAATCGTAACGGTGGAACAGATAACGGAATCACAGACTGTTATATTTATAACACCGGAAGTGGAGGTATCAGCCTGGGAGGGGGAGACCGCGCCACACTGACTCCAGCCGGAAACTTTGTGGAAAACTGTCGCATTCATGATTTTAACCGCGTAGAAAAATCATATCGACCTGGAATCTGGATAGACGGTGTAGGCAACCGGGTAAGCAAATGCGATATCTACAACGCTCCCAGCATGGCTATTCTTTTTCATGGAAATAATCATGTAATAGAATTCTGTAAAATTACCAATGTATGCGGCGAAGTCGATGATCAGGGAGCTATCTATTACGGACGTGATCCGTCGGAGTTGGGGAACGTAATCCGTTACTGTTATTTCCATAAGCTTAGTCCGCGTCACCGTGTTACGGCTACTTATCATGATGACGGAGCCTGTGGGGGTGAAGTCTATGGAAATATCTACCACAATGCCGGTTCACTCCCCGTATTGATCGGTGGTGGCCATTACAACCACTATCATCACAACATTTTCATTGATTCGCCTGTAGCTATTCATCTGGATAACCGCATGCAGAACTGGGGAGCAGGAATGGTGGCTCCCGATGGTATCATCGACCAGCGTTTGAAGAAGGTAAAGTTTCAGGAGCCTCCTTACAGCACCACTTATCCGTTTCTGGTACATTACTGGGAAGAAGATCCCTCTTACCCTCATGGCAACGTCATAGAAGGAAACCTGTTTTACCGTATCAAAAACATCGTAAACGGACAAACTCAATGGGGAGAGTTCCGGAACAACTGGTCTACTAACAACGATCCAGGATTTATAGATCCAGAGGATCCGTTGAAGGGATTCAAAGAGGATGCTCTTGTCTATAAATATATCCAAGATTTTCCGCAATTACCTTTCGATCAGATAGGGTGTACATTGGAAGAACTGTAGAACATCTGCAATTCAAACTTGTATGATGAAAAGCGTGTCTCAATTGTTTGATTTACATGTGGTTATTGCTTTTGGAATATATTGGTGAAAATGATTGTTACTTTTAGGGTAAAGATGAGGTAATGAAGACAATCGTCGATTTTCATCCACGATAAATCTATTCTGTATTGATATCGTTTGTTCGCAACTTCATCTCCGCTTCCTGTAGGTTGGTATAAGTGAGGTGTACCGATTCCGGCACACCTCCCATGGATAAGTTTTATAGGCTTAAAACTTGTGCGCAAGCTCAGCTGCTTGTTTGCAGCCGTTTGTCTTTTTGATTTCTCTCTCGTTCAGTACACCGGGTATTAGCACTTGACCCACCATGTCCCATTTCAATAAAGCTGCTGTGCGTTCTATCGGAATCCGTACGCCATCCATTACTGTTGGATTGTGTTCCTCACAGCAGCAGATAAGGCCCATCTTTTTTCCAGCCACATCTTTTCCGCCTACGACCAGTGAGAAGATACGGTCTATCACTCCTTTTATCTGTGCTGGGATGGAGTACCAATAGACAGGCATGGTATAAACTACCGCATCGGCTTCAAGAATGGCAGGTGCAATGAGGTTGAAATCATCATCGAACGAACAGGCATTGCCTGTCTTGAAGCAAGTCATCTAGGCATGACAGCCACCTATTTTCATAAATGCGGCATCGAACCGTTTGACGGAATGTCCACATTGTTCGGCTTCCTTAATAAATGCTTCTGTCATGGAAAAACTGTTTCCAAACTTACGTGGACTTCCTGTAACAACTACTATTTTCATAGATTTTCTTCCTTATTTTTTATTGTATTGGAATTCTGATTGTAAGCTTTTGCTACACATTTCCATTCTCCATCCATCTTCATTAGCAGGAGATAATCGGTGAAATCAATGCGTCCGCCCCATTTTTCTTCCAATATACGGACTACGGCGAGGGTTTCCTCTATGTCTATCACATCTATATGTGCTTTAAAATCATCACCTGCACCGACTGTATCTACATTCCTGTAGAACTGTTCGATGTTGCCATGTTCTAATTTGCCATCTAAATAGCCGAACAGTACGGCTTCATCAATGAACAGTTCCTTGGCATACCTGCTGTTGCCTTCTGCTACGCTTTTCACAAACTTCATGGCGGCTTTTTCCACAGCCCTGTATTCTTCAATGCTAGCTCTCATATTATTTGTCATTTTATCTGTTATTAATTGCAACAAAATTATGGGATAGTTCTTATGTTGTCAAGTACAGAAAAATTATTCATATACTGAAAAATTATTCGGTATATTACGGTTTAGGGTAATTATGCTTACCTTTGTTACAGTAATGATTTAACAACGGAAAGTTTATGTACGAAAGAAAAATACCAGTTGATTTAGGTTGCCCTTTACGGTTGACAATGAGTTTGATAGATTCGAAATGGAAATCCTGCATTTTGGATGAGTTACGCTATAGATCATTACGTCCAAGCAGGCTCCATAAAATATTTCCTGAAGCTACTCCACGTGTGCTTGATCTTCAACTGAAAGAACTTATGGAGGACGGTTTGGTTTCCAAGACAATCTTTCCAGAGTTACCACCTCGTTCCGAATATGCTATTACCCCTTTGGGGATGACACTGATTCCAATTATAGATGCAATGATTGAATGGGGGAATAGAAATACGAAGCTTTTTGAAAGGAAATATGGGAAACTGGAATAAAACCAATTCGCATTTATAAGAATTTGTATGAGTCACATTTCATCTGTGAATATCTTTTTGTCAAAATGGTAATTCAATTGCATCAGATTCGCGAAAATCCGGATAGAGGAACAGATACTTGGAAAAATGATAATTTTGCAATTTTATACTAAATCAAAAAGAAGGTAAATGTGGTTATTTGTGTGGATTTTGTTTTATAATGGTTTTATAAATTGAATATTGTTTGGAAATATCGAAAAAAAGTAGATTTTATGATATGGTGAATCTTGATTCCGAATCAATCGTTTTAGAGCAGAAACGTATGTTTTTCAGTCCGATTTCAGCATTAAAATAAGACATGCTCAAGTTTTAAGTGAGATGACAGGGCATCTTAATCAAGATAACAGGGAGTCTTTCTTGAAATGACTGTTTGTTTTTATCGGTTCATTTGTTAATTACTAGATTTGATTTTAACTGTTCCGGTAATTTAATGGATAAATCATCAAATAGAAATGATAAGTCCGTTAACACTTCATTCTATTTTGAGTGTTTTATTTGATGGGTAGGATAGCAAAATGGTAGAAATTTATTCTTTTTAATATGAAATACTTTTATTTGGTGTTATTGTGATTTATGGAGCTTTGGTGTTCCGGAAAGAAAGTTCCTGAAAGTTTCTTTTCTGAATTCAATTGTCAGCATGGGATGGGAGGCAGGCAGTTTATGCTTCAGATTTTTGATTCGGACAATCTTTACCGGATGTAAAGTGAAAATTCCGTTATTTTTATCGTTTCCTGCCAAGAAATTTGTAAGTTTGCGACTCAAACCGCTAGGGGAGATTAAAAACTTTAAAAGATAAGATATGAAAAAATTTCTGTTGTGTGTGGTGGCTTTGTTGTCCTCTCACGTTATGCATGCCCAATATTTCTGTTCGGAAGAGGGAACCGAGTTACGTTATGTGAATTATGACGGTGCCGGGCAAGGTATTTCGGATGAAAACATTACTGTAACCAATGTCAGCAAGGAAGGAAATATGCTGAAGGCCTGTTACTTTGATAAGATCGTGACCACTAAAGTAAAGGATAATACTACTTATACATTGTATAATTGGAGTTACGATGGAGAAAAGACGGTTTGTGCTGAAGATTTGATGTATGGACCTTATATTGATTCAGACTCAGATCCGCAAGGATATAATGAACAGGCCCGTATGCGTATGCTGGATGAAAAGAAATTCAATGGAGACAATTCGTGGTCGCTGGCCGATGATGCGGCTGCCGGTTCGTCTATGCCTGACCGGTTTTATGAATATGTTCCGAAGATGCTGAAAACCGAAGTGACAATTTCCGGAGGTTCTTGTCTGGGAACAGAACAGGTCAGTACGACTGCCGGAAAATTTGATTGCATCAAGATTTCCTATTTAAAGCGTACGAAAGTGGTATTGAAAACTACTACGGTTCGTGTTACCGAATGGTATGCCAAGGGGGTAGGACTGGTAAAATCGGAATCATTCGACTTGAAAGGTAAACCGGCAGGAAAAACGCTGTTGGTAAAGGTAACTAAGAATTGAAAAAACGTTTTTTGAAGTATTGATAAATGGGATGAGGCCTGTGTCCGAATCCCATTTTTTTATGCGGTAAAGGGAAGGATTGGTGCATTCTTTTGTACCTTTGCTGAGTCGGAAAAAGATAAAGGAAACAATTGGTTAAGGCATGGAACAGGTAAAGACTCGGATGGAAGCTTTGTTGGCGAAACTGAATGAGCGGGTGTACGGAAAGGAGCATGTTATTGCTCTGGCGTTACTGTCGGCTATGGCAGGTGAGAGTATTTTTCTGCTGGGACCTCCGGGAGTAGCCAAGAGTATGGTAGCCCGTCGGCTTAAACTGGCTTTCCGACAGGGAGAAGCATTCGAGTATCTGATGTCACGTTTCAGTACACCGGATGAGTTGTTCGGTCCGGTTTCGATTTCAAAATTGAAGGATGAAGACACCTATGAGCGTCTGACGGCCGGTTATCTGCCATCGGCTACCGTAGTTTTTCTGGATGAAATCTGGAAGGCCGGTCCTGCTATCCAAAATGCTTTGCTGACGGTCATCAATGAAAAAATTTACCGTAACGGTCAGTTTTCGGTAAAGGTTCCGATGAAAGAACTGATAGCGGCATCCAATGAGCTGCCGGCGTTGGGACAGGGGCTGGAAGCCTTGTGGGACCGTTTTCTGGTCCGTCTGTTGGTGGCAGGAGTTTCCGAACCGGCCGATTTTGACCGGATGATTCTTTCGACGGATGAATCTGACCCTATTGTCGATGAGGAGTTGGCTATATCTGATGCTGAATATGCCGGTTGGCAACAGCAGTTGGCGGAAATACGTGTTCCGTATGCTGTGTTGGAAGTCATTCATCGTGTGAAGGAAAAGATTGAAGAATATAACTTACAGCTACAGCAGGATGAAGGGACGGACAGGCCCTTGTATGTGTCCGACCGTCGGTGGAAGAAACTGGTCAAGCTGCTGCGTACGGCTGCATTCCTGAACGGTTCAGAGGAAGTACACTTATCTGATTTGCTGTTGCTCGCTCATTGTCTGTGGGATGAGGTGACACAGATAGAGACGGTGACGGAACTGGTGCAGAACGCTGTCCGTCAGAGTGCTTCGGGCTATCTGCTGAATCTGACGGAGGTGGACAGGGAACTGAAGACTTTGCGGAAGGAACTGGACTCGCAGGCAACGGTACGTGAGAGCCATGACCCGGGACTGCAGCTGGTAGACAACTATTATTATCAGGTAGAGCGGGTGCGTATGGCAGGCCGGTTGCTGATGTTCGCTTCGGATTACCAGCAGTTGGATGATACAGGGAAACTGTTTTATCTGCATAAGGACAAGTATAAGACAGATTGTTTCATCCTGAAAAAATATGATTTATCTATGCGGAACAAGGTTCCGCAGAATAAAATCTATACCGTGAAGCGGGGAAGGCGTTCGGTCTTTATCAACCAGTATGAATATCCGCTGCTGTGTACGCCCGATTGTGTTCCTCTGCCTCCCATCGAGGTGCATCCCGAAGAAGATATTGCATCCCGTTTCCGACAAATCGGTACACTGCTGGATAGGGTGGAAGGCAGTTGTAAGGAATGGGCAGATACAGAGGCTGCCTATTGCCGGGAACATTTGTTTCTGGATGATAAAGAAAAGAAGGCTTTGCTGATGATGTTGGATTATCAGTTGGCTGATGTAACCCGTTATCGGAACGAATGGGAGGAGTTGAATCATGCATACCGGAAAGAGAACCAGGAATATCCGTCTGAAAGAACTGAAGACAATCTATTGGGAACGGCTTCGCGCTAAGAGTTTTGCCCGGATGGACGAGGCGTTGCAGAACCGGACGGTATTACCCCGGGAACTGGAACAGGAAATCTGGGATTATTACCGCCGGACAGTGCCTTCCTTGCAGGAATTCTATTCACGTTATACTCCGGAATGGGAAGTGTTCTTCGAGCAGGAGTCCGTGTCACCGGTTTACTTTCTGGCTTTTCTGAAACAGATGAAGACGGCTTTCCGTAAGCGGTATACGCTTTCGGAACTGGATATTACATATTATATTGAAAAACTGGAAAATTTGCCAGTCGACAGTTCCGAACAGAAACAGTTGCAGGAGTTTTTTCTGGATAAGTGGCATGAACTACTTACAAGGAAGGAGTTCGACTATCAGTATCAGCATATTGAAGCTTTGTGCAGTGATTTTATCATATTGGATGCATCGTCGGGGGAAAAGACGGAAGCGGCTCTTAGCGGTTCCCGCATCCGGTGGTTATTGCTGAATCATCCGCAACTTTATCGGATAGTGCAGCCTTATGAACGGCTGATGGAACGTCATCCCAAAATACAGGAACTGGTCCGTCTGTTGGGAAAGAGGTATCGGGGAGAGAAACGGCGTTTCGACCCGCAGGCAGGTTTACGGGCCGAGCAGTTGGTGCATCATGCGGTGCAGAGCGATATCCAGGGAGTGACCTTAGGAGATAACCTGAACAGTCTGCTTCCCACGGAGTACTGTTACCTGGCGGATGAGGCCTTGTATCCGTTGTTTGTGCAGCGTTATGCCGAGAAACGGTTGCAGCAGTTCGACTGCCGTTCGCAGGAAGATGCGTCGGTACCGTCTCGGAACCGGACTCCAAGCAGTGGACAGGGACCCTACATTGTCTGCATCGATACGTCGGGTTCCATGCAAGGGGATCGGGAGCGGCTGGCCAAATCGGCTCTGTTGGCCGTTGCCCGGCTGACTGAAAAGACTCACCGGAAATGCTATGTCATCAATTTTGCCGAAGAGATAGCCTGTATGCTGATTCAGAATCTCCGTACGGATATGCCCCGGCTGGTGGATTTCCTTCAGCAACGTTTTGACGGGGGGACGGATATTCTTCCGGCCATGACGGAGGCTTTACAACTGCTGCGTACCAACGGTTGGAAGCAGGCAGATGTGGTGATGATTTCCGACTTTGAGATGCCTCCTGCCTCGGAAGAATTGTTGAAAGAAATACAGCGTGCCAAACGGCAGGGGACTTCGTTCTATGCACTGGTATTCGGTACCCGTCCCGAGATGGATTATCTGGCCTGTTGCGACAAGTATTGGGATATGTGATACCGGAACGTCATTTTGGGTTCCATCGGAGCCGTCCGTCTGTCAGTTCCATTTTTTCTTCCGACAGCAGGTAGTGGAGAACTTGTTGGATGTGTTCCTTTTCCCAGCTTGCTTCCAGTTGTTCGCACAGAGTGGGAACGCTTATGGAATTTTCCTGTAGTAGTTCTTCAATTTTCCGGACTATTTCATCGAATTCGTTCCGTTTTACTCCTGAATCATGCTTCTGCAGGCAGACGTCGCAGTGTCCGCAGTTGTGTTCGTTTTTCTCCCCGAAATAACGGAGCAACATGCGGCTCCGGCATTTGTCATTGGTTTCGGCATACGAAAGCATGGCTTCGATACGTTGGACGTAACTTTTCTTCCGGTCTTCGTATACTTCATCGCTCAAGTAAATGCGGTCGGTTTCCTGCCGTTCTCTGGTGTAGATGATGTAAGGGGTCTTTTTCCCGGGAATGTAATGCAGGATGCGTCGTCTGGTCAGAAAAACCAGAATTTCGTATACCTGTTGTCGGGTAAGTCCAGTGCGGCTTGCCAGTGAATCTTCGTTGATGTAGGCATAGTCTGTAAAGACACCGGTATAGGAACGTAATATGGTACGCAACAGCTTTTCGGTATCGGGATTGTTTTCCTGGATGCGGTACAGTTCATCCCGTTTCAGTGTAAAAATCAGCCGGGAACCGTTGTCCTGTTCATCGGTATATTCCAGGTATCCGGCACGGGTCAGGATTTTCAAGGCACTATCCACCTGGATGGGAAAATGCTTGAAGTTGTGGCAGAACTCGTCGATGTTGAAAGCGTACGTACATCCCAGTCCGTCGCCCATAGCCATCTGGTAATAGAAGTTGATGTCCTCGTAGACTTTCCGGATATAGTCTTTCTCCGGGAAGGTGTCTGAAATCCGTTTCCGCAGTATGGTCGGGTCGCTCTTGGCAAAAAGCAGGACGGCGTAGGCTTTTTCTCCATCCCGTCCGGCACGGCCTGCTTCCTGGAAATAGGCTTCGGGAGAATCCGGAAAGTCGATGTGTACCACCAGGCGGACATCCGGTTTGTCGATACCCATGCCGAAAGCATTGGTGGCAACCATGACCCGGTGCTCTCCGCTCAGCCAACTTTTCTGTCGGGCATCCTTGGTCTCGTTGCTCAGCCCGGCGTGGTAGAAAGTGGCGGTAATCTCCTGTTGGTTCAGCCACTGGGCCACTTCTTTGGTCTTTTTCCTATTACGGGTGTAGACAATGGCCGAACCTGCTACCCGGTTCAGGATGTGCAGCAGCTCTTCGGCCTTGTTTTCGGTACGCCGGACAATGTAGGCCAGGTTCTTCCGTTCGAAACTCATCCGGAAAACATTTTCTTCGCGGAAAGCCAGTCGGGCCTGGATGTCTTTCACTACTTCGGGCGTAGCGGTAGCGGTCAGCGCCAAGACAGGAATGCCCGGCAACAGTTTGCGTACTTCCGCTATCTTCAGGTACGACGGACGGAAATCATATCCCCATTGTGAGATACAATGCGATTCGTCCACGGTAATCATACTGACTTTCATGCTCCGCAGCTTGATGCGGAAAATCTCCGTGTCCAGACGTTCGGGGGAAATGTAAAGGAATTTGTAGTCGCCGAAGATGCAGTTCTCCAATGCGATGAGGATTTCTTCGCGGGTCATTCCCGAGTAGATGGCCACTGCCTTGATGCCCCGGTCGCGGAGGTTGCGTACCTGGTCTTTCATCAGGGCGATGAGGGGAGTGATGACCAGGCAAAGTCCCGGTTGGGCAAGTGCCGGAACCTGAAAGGTGATGGACTTTCCTCCACCCGTAGGCATCAGTCCCAGGGTGTCACGTCCGTCACCGATACTGGTAATGATAGCTTCCTGGATTCCCCGGAAGCTATCGTATCCCCAGTACTGTTTCAGTATCTCTCGGTAATCCGTCATTGAATTAATGTCGGCTTGGTTTGATGTCTTCTATCTGAAGCTGGATGTCTCCCCGCTTGTGGGTGTTTTCTTCGATGGTATAGCAGATGTTGAACGATTGCTTGGTTTTGATATACCGTGCCTGCGAACTCTGTCCGAAGGCGATACCGTTCATTACGTTGTTTGATTTGTTGTCCACCAGTTCCAGTTTGATGTGTTCCTGTTCGCGGCCTACCACCTTGCTTGTGCCGTAATCGTATACATTCAGGGTAGCGAAAATCGGCTTGTGGTTGTCCGGACCGAACGGGTTGAACTTTTTCAGGTCGAAGAAGAACTTCGGTGTGATGTCTCTGAAATCCAGCTGTGCATCGATGTCGATGGTAGCATTGGTCTGCTCCGGCAGAATGTGTTCGGTTACATATTCCTCGAACCGGCGGGTAAATTCAGGAACATTCTCTACGTTCATCGAGAGTCCGGCAGCATACGTGTGCCCACCGAAGTTCTCCAGCAAATCCCGGCAATGCTCGATGGCCTTGTAGACATCGAATCCCGAAACAGAACGTGCAGAACCTGTAGCCAGATTGTCGGTACGGGTCAGTACTACAGCCGGACGGTAATAGATTTCAGTCAGTCTGGAAGCGACGATTCCGATGACTCCTTTGTGCCAGGCTTCGTTATAGATGACAATGGAACGCCGTTCGGAGAGGTTTTCCAGGTTGTCTACTATCTTGTTGGCCTCTTCGGTCATGCTCTTGTCCAGGTCCTTACGGGTTTCGTTGTACCGGTTAATCCGATTACTCTTTTCCAAGGCTGATTTGAAATCCTTTTCGATCAGCAGGTCGACAGCTTCCTTACCGTTCTGGATGCGTCCGGAAGCATTGATACGGGGACCTATCTTAAATACGATGTCACTCATGGTGATTTCCCGTTCAGACAGTCCGCATACATCGATAATGGCTTTCAAGCCGATGCTTGGATTGGTATTCAGTTGTCTTAGACCGTGATATGCCAGAATGCGGTTTTCTCCCATTATCGGTACGATATCTGAAGCAATGCTGACAGCCACCAAGTCGAGTAGGGGAGTCAGTTGATGGAATTCAATACCGTTGCTCTGTGCAAAAGCTTGCATGAACTTGAATCCTACTCCGCATCCCGACAAATGGTGGTAAGGATACGTTGAATCTTCCCGTTTCGGATTCAGTATAGCGGCTGCTGCCGGAAGTACTTCATCCGGAACGTGATGGTCACAGATAATGAAGTCGATGCCTTTTTCTTTTGCATAGGCTATTTCTTCTACGGCTTTGATACCGCAGTCTAATACGATGACCAGTTTTACACCGGTTTCATACGCATAATCTACTCCCTTCTTCGATACGCCATACCCTTCGTTGTAGCGGTCGGGGATATAGTAGTCGATGTTCGAATAGAACTGTTGAAGGAATTTGAATACCAATGCGACGGCTGTTGTTCCGTCTACATCATAGTCTCCATATACCATGATACGTTCCTTTCTGCCCATGGCCAGATTCAGCCGCTCTACGGCTATATCCATGTCTTTCATCAGGAACGGGTCATGCAACTCACTCAGTTGAGGGCGGAAAAAGCGTTTGGCTTCGGCTGCCGATGTAATACCACGTTCCCGTAGGAGGTGACACAGGATGGGGCTGATACCGATTTCTCTGGATAAAGCCCGGGCAGCTTCCCTTTGTTCGAGAGTGGGAGGTTGATAGTTCCATTTGTAATTCATTATATATGTTTTTTTTCTTTCTTCTTATCTCTGAATAACAGTCTGTTCAGTGACGGCAGAAATAACGGCAGACATAGGGTCTGAAAATAGGGATGTCGTCAGATGCTATTCACGTGTAAAGGTAACAAAAAAGAAAGAAAAAATCGGCTTGTTCCACATTAATTTTGTAGAACAAGCCGATTAATTATTTATAATCAGTCTATTTTAACGAATTATAAACTTAACTTTTTGGCGATGTCTGCCGGGATGGCATCTTTGTGAACCAGGATGTTGATGGTCTTATAGGCTGCGAAAGCTTTAGAAGCATACCAGATGCCTTTGTATTTACCGCTCTCACCCCATGAATTCTTTACCATGAAGTATTCTTTTCCGTTCTGGTCCTTGGCGATACCGTAAATCAGCATACCGTGGTCGTCGGTCGTTTCCCAGTTGTCGAAGGCTTCCTGACGCATTTCCTGGGTAACAGTGATTTCAGGCAGTGGTTTGCTGGTCAATTCCTTGCGTTTGTCAGCCTGGCTCAGACCCAACCAGTGAGCCATATCCGAACCGGTCAGTTCCGCACCTTTTTCTACATCCGGGCATACAGCTACACCGTCGCGGGTAAATCCCTGTTCACTGACGTCGGCTCCCCATGCAAAGGTGTAACCGTTCTTTACGGCGTTGTCCATAACGGCCATCAACTCGTCAATCGGAAGGTTGTATGACAAAGCATTGCGCCAGTTATCTTGAACTTCTACATTGAACTGTGTATAGAACGGGTGATGAGTGAATGAAGTCAGGGAAACATAATCTTTCATGTTCAGGCCCAAAACTTCGTTGGCAAATGTCTTCGGAGTGTAAGTCTTACCTTTGTAAGTGAATTCCTGTGGACATGCTCCCAGGTATGTATCGTAGATAGCACTTACGCCGTTCTTCCATACCGGACTCAGTTTGCTTTGTTTACCTTTACCGATAGCTTCTACATACGCACCTGCTACAGCATCCAGTTCATTGTGGTTAGGCAGTGAATCGCCGTATGCGATACCCGGCATAGCTTCCTGCGGAACCATTCCGTAGTTTTCATAACAGAATACAGCATCCGCAAAACTTCCGCCCGGAGAGAAAGAAGCATCACCGTGATAGCGGACATAATTGGTTGCACGGTCTTGCATGGTTTTATGAACGACAAACATTTCAGACAGGTCGAATTCACCTTTGCCCAAACGGAGCAGTTCTGATTCCAGGAAGCCGATGGAAGAGAATGACCAGCATGTGCTGGAACGGTTCTGGTTCTTGATGGAAGTAATCGGGTTTTCCTTGACAGTAGTGAATACGAAACCTTCTTCGGCTTTGTCTTTCTTCGGACCTTTCGCATAGACGCTGGTAAAACAGAGTCCCAAGGCTGCAAGTGCAATGAATTTGTTCATGGGTTGTTTTTAGTTTTTAGGGTTATGATTGATTTGAATTATTCGTTCATGATGGCTTCTACTTCTTCGACGGTTATCGGAATCCGTTTTTCGCCGGTGAATCTGGAACCTTCCGGTGTAATCAGGATATCATCTTCCAGGCGGATACCTCCGAAATCTTTGAATTTCTCTATTTCATCGAAGTTCAAGAAGTCCGTATGCTGCTTTTCAGTTCGCCATTTGTCTATCAGGGCAGGAATGAAGTAGCATCCCGGTTCGTCGGTAATGACGAAGCCTTCCTGCAGGCGGCGTCCCATGCGCAAGGCTGAGAGACCGAATTGGGTAGACGGCTGCACCTCATCGTCGAAACCTACATAGTTCTGACCCAGATTCTCCATGTCGTGTACATCCAGACCCATCATGTGTCCCAGACCGTGAGGCAGGAAAAGGGCATGGGCTCCGGCGGCAACGGCATCGTCGATGTCTCCTTTCATCAGGTTCAGGTCCTTCAGGCCTTGTGCCAGTACTTTGCAGACTTCCAGATGTACAGATTTGTAGGTAACTCCAGGTTTTGCCAGTTCTAAGGCTTTGTCATGACAAGCTAAAACGATGTTGTAAACGTCCCGCTGACGGCTGGTGAATTTTCCTCCTACCGGAACAGTACGGGTGTGGTCAGAGCAATAATAACTCATCAGTTCGGCACCGGCATCTGTCAGCATCAGCCGGCCTTCTTGCAGAAGTTGGCTGTGGTCATGGTTGTGCAAGGTTTCTCCATGTTGGGTCAGAATAGTAGCAAAAGAAACCATTCTGCCGTATGAAGCGGCGATTCCTTCCAGAATACCGGCGATGTATTGCTCAGATACTCCCGGTTTGCACAGACGCATCGCTGCTGTATGCATTTCGTAACCTACGTTGCATGCCTTGTCGATTTCAGCGATTTCACAGGCTTCCTTAACGGAACGCAGGGAAACGATGGCTTTAATCAATTCTACAGAAGCATGACTTCGGGTCATGGAAGCACGGATGCCGGTCAGGTCTTCCAACTGCATCATCGTATCGTGACGATAGGGAGGAAGAAAATGGATTTTCCGGCGCTGAGAGATGGCTTTTCCGATGAAATCTTTCAGCTTGTCGGTAGGGAAGCTTTTGCTAACCCCTACTTGGGCTGCCAGTTCTTTGATGCTGGGTTGAGGTCCCATCCAGATAATGTCATCCATATCTACATCATCGCCGAAGAAATAATCTTCTCCGTTGTCGGCGTCAATGATTCCCGCATATCCGGGGTGAGACTGACCGAAGAAATAGATGAAAGAACTGTCCTGACGATACTTGTATGTGTTATCGGGGTAATTGGCAGGAGCTTCGTTGTTACCTAAAAGGAGGATGATACCGCTCTGTATCTTTTCCCGTAAAGCCTGACGGCGTTTCTGGTAGATGATGGAATCAAACATAAAATCTTAATTTATAGTCCTTGTTATGTCAACAATGATGCAAAAATAGTAATAATTTTAGATAAAAAATAGGCTTGTCAACGGAAAAATGTATATTTGCGACATTATATCGCAGATGGACTTATTTATTCATGCAAAAACTGAACAATTATGATGGTAAATTTCCGGAAAATGGGACTTGTGCTGGAAGGTGGAGGTATGCGTGGTGTCTTTACCTGTGGCGTTTTGGATTATATGATGGATCAGGGTATCGAATTTCCGTATGGAATCGGTGTCTCTGCGGGGGCGTGTAACGGACTTTCCTTTCTGTCCCGACAGCGTGGCCGCGCGAAATACAGCAATATCGATTTGATGGCGAAGTATCACTATATCGGCTTGAAGCATTTGTGGTATCAGCATAGCATTCTTGACCAACGTCTGTTGTATGAGATATTCCCGGAGGAAATTCTTCCTTTTGATTATGAAACCTGTTTCCGGAATCCTATGCGATTTGAAATGGTTACTACCAATTGTGTGACCGGACGTGCCTGCTACCTGGAGGAACATGCGGATAAGGAGCGGCTTGTACAGATTGCGAAGGCTTCGAGCAGTCTTCCGTATGTGTGTCCGATAACGTATGTAGACGGTCGTCCGATGCTGGATGGAGGAATTGTTGATTCGATTCCGGTACTTCGTGCCATGGAACAGGGGTACGAATACAATGTTGTAGTCCTGACCCGGAATAAAGGTTTCCGTAAGACGGAACGGGATATACGGGTACCTCGCTTCATTTACCGGCGTTATCCACGTCTGCGTCTGTTGTTGAGCCGGCGCTGTGAGGTGTACAACCAGCAGTTGGAAATGGTGGAGAAATTGGAGGCAGAAGGGAAGATTCTGGCCATTCGTCCTGAAAACAAGGTTACGGTGAACCGGATTGAAAAGGATATCAAGAAACTGACTGCCTTGTATGAGGAAGGATACCGGTGTGCGGAGAAGGTGTTGAAACCGTATCTGGACCGTGAGAAATAAGTTGCAGTAGGGCAGGAGGATAAGTAGTGCCCGCATTTCCATGTAGTGTCTGATTATCGAAATCTATAAAACAAAAGCAGCGGACGGAACTGTTTCACAAACAGAACCGTCCGCTGCAAGTATATATCAACTTTTTGTGTTATTTGGCGAAGCTGACCGCACGGGTTTCGCGGATAACCGTAATCTTGACCTGTCCCGGATAAGTCATTTCGTCCTGAATCTTCTTGGCGATTTCGGTAGAAAGGCTTTCCGTCTGTTTGTCGTCAATCTTGTCGGCTCCTACAATGACACGGAGCTCACGGCCTGCCTGGATGGCGTATGTCTTGGTAACGCCCGGATAAGACATGGCTAATTGTTCCAGATCATTCAGACGTTTGATGTAGGCTTCTACAATTTCGCGGCGTGCACCCGGACGTGCGCCTGAGATGGCATCGCAGACCTGAACGATAGGTGCCAGCAGGCTGGTCATTTCGATTTCGTCGTGGTGTGCACCGATAGCGTTGCAGATATCCGGTTTTTCCTTGTATTTCTCTGCCAGTTTCATACCCAACAGTGCGTGTGGCAATTCCGGTTCTTCATCAGGCACTTTACCGATATCGTGCAACAGACCGGCACGTTTGGCTTTTTTCGGATTCAGTCCCAGTTCTGAAGCCATTACTGCACAGAGGTTGGCTGTTTCGCGGGCATGCTGTAACAGGTTTTGTCCGTAAGAAGAACGGTACTTCATCTTACCGATGATTCGGATCAATTCCGGATGCAGACCGTGGATACCTAAGTCGATGGTGGTACGTTTACCGGTTTCGATGATTTCATCTTCTACATGTTTGCGTACCTTGGCTACCACTTCTTCGATGCGTGCCGGATGGATACGTCCGTCAGTTACCAGTTGATGCAGGGCCAGACGGGCAATTTCGCGGCGAACCGGGTCGAAGGCAGAAAGTACGATTGCTTCCGGAGTATCGTCTACTACGATTTCTACACCGGTAGCGGCTTCCAGCGCACGGATGTTACGTCCTTCGCGGCCGATGATACGTCCTTTGATTTCATCGGATTCAATGTGGAATACGGTAACAGAGTTTTCGATGGCTGTTTCGGTAGCTACCCGTTGGATAGACTGGATAACGATGCGCTTTGCCTCGCGATTTGCGGTCAGTTTGGCATCGTCCATGATGTCGTTGATGTATGATTGAGCCTGTGTCTTGGCTTCTTCCTTCAGGGATTCTACCAGGCGTTCTTTCGCTTCTTCGGCAGAAAGTCCGGATATGGCTTCCAGCTTTTCCCGTTCCTTAGACTGCAGGACGTCCAGTTCTTCTTTCTTTTTCTCGATGATGACCAGTTGTGCATCCAGGTTTTCCTTGATGGCATCTGTTTCGTTCCGTTTGCGCTGCAGTTCCTCGTTTTTCTGGTTCAGCACCATTTCGCGCTGTTTCAGCTTGTTTTCTGCCTGCTGAATCTTCTGGTTGCGTATAGCTACTTCTTTTTCCAGGTCGGCTTTCTTGTTCAGGAATTTTTCCTTTACCTCCAGCAACTTGTTTTTCTTTATCACTTCGGCTTCGTTTTCAGCCTCTTTCAGGATGTTGTCATATTTCGTTCTCAAGCCATGCTTGAAAAAGATATATGAGAGAGCACCTCCCACCAGGAAGGTCACTACGGCTACGACAATTGTTATACCTATACTCATTTTTCTTTAATTAAACATATAATAAAAAAGCGCACAAACCTTCAGTCGGACCGAAATCCGGCTTCAGCTTGTGCGCGATATTTCTTTGGTAATAACCTGAACGTTATTCAAAGTCTTTCCTGATGCAGTCATCAATGTCCTTTTCCAGCTGTTTCAGCTTGTCCAGGTATGGCTGTGTATCATTACGGTCTTTCAAGGAAACATTTTCAAAGGCCAGTTCCAAGGCTGCCATTGCCCAATGTCTTGCCGTAGTGAATTCAGGATACATCCTGCGGTATTTGTTCAGCTTATAGTCAATCTGACGGGCAGCTTCGCGGTACAGCACTTCTTCCTCCCTGCGGATAGTAAGCGGATACCGATCGTTGTCAATCAGTAGGTGAATCTTCATCTTGTCGTCCATATGGAATCCTTTACCGGTTAATTTTCAAATCATTCATTCAGCAAAGCGATACATTTGTCGACTTCACGCACAAGTCTCGCCAACCGTTGCTTGGTATCTCTGAGTTCACTGTCATTGATACTGATTATGCGAGCCATTTTCAGGTTGGTGTATTGTTCTTCCAATTCTTTCCGGCTGTTTTCCAGACGTGCCAGTTCTGCTTCCTTCTGGGAAAGAAGCTGGCGAAGGGAGACGTTTTCTTTTTTCAGTTCATCGTACAGGAACATCAGATGTCTCAGTTTTCCTTCGAAAGTATTTATTAGCCTTTTGTCTTCTTCCGTCATCAGTACACCAAAATTGTATACAAATATAGTGGATTGGTAAGAAACACAAAAATATTTGCGTGATAATTTCGCATTTTTATTCGGAATTGCAGTTATTTTTTTCTCTTGGGAGTCTTGTCTTTCTTGGTTTCACGATTTCTTTGTATTTTTGCCGGGCACTGAGGTGACATGAAGTGCAAATTCAATACTAATATTTAAAACAAGTGAGTTTATGTATACGGTTATCAAACGCATGGAGGTATCGGCATCTCATCGGTTGAATCTTTCTTATCGGAGTAAATGCGAGAATTTGCATGGTCACAACTGGATTATTACGGTGTATTGCCGTTCGGAGGAGTTGAATGCAGATGGAATGGTCGTGGATTTTACCCATATCAAGGAAGTGGTGATGGGGCAACTTGACCATCAGAATCTGAATGATGTCCTTCCTTGTAACCCGACGGCAGAGAATATCGCCCGTTGGATATGCGATCGTGTTCCCCATTGTTTCAAGGTAGAAGTACAGGAGTCGGCAGGAAATACGGTGGTTTATGAGAAAGATTAATGAGATATTCTATAGCCTTCAGGGAGAAGGCTTCCATACGGGTGCACCGGCTGTATTCGTTCGTTTTTCGGGGTGTAACCTCCGTTGTGGATTTTGCGATACCCGTCATGAAACCGGGGTGGAGATGTCCGATGAAGAGATTCTGGCCGCAGTGCAGAAATATCCTTGCCGTACGGTGATTCTGACAGGCGGGGAGCCTGGGTTGTGGGTAGATGAGGCATTGGTGGATGCGTTGCACCGCATCGGAAAATATGTCTGTATCGAGACCAACGGTACCCGGGAATTGCCTTCCGGTATTGACTGGGTGACTTGTTCGCCGAAGGAGAACGCTCCCGTCCGGTTGAAACGGATGGATGAAGTGAAGGTGGTTTATGTAGGGCAGGACGTTTCTGCGTATTTGTCCTTGCCGGCTTCCCATTATTTCCTGCAGCCTTGTTCCTGCCAGAATACGGCCGAGGTGGTAGCTTATATTCTGAAACACCCACAGTGGCGTCTGAGTCTTCAGACGCACAAACTGATTCATATCCAATAATATCTAACAACAGAAGAGGTTCCGTCAGATTATTGTACGGTCTGACACAACTGCTTGATTTGCTCTTCGAACTCTTCGCGGTTTTTAGCACGGTTTCGCACAGAAGTACGGTAGTTGTAGATGGTTTGAGGGGAATAGAACATCAGCGTGGCTATGCGTGCGCTGTCTCTGATTCCCATACGTACCAATGCAAAGATACGCAATTCTGTATTGAGAATGTCTCCCTTCTGTGGATAGATTTCTTCACCCGGGCGAAGCAGCGCGTTGAATTCAGTAATGAAGGTCGGATAAAGTGTCAGGAAGGCCGTATCGAAATTCACGAAGAAACGTTTGGTATCGGCCTCGGACATTCGGGTACTGTTCTGTTTCAGCAAGTCGTCTGCCTGTTTGGCCTTGACTTTCCGTTTTACCAGTTCCTGATAGCGGTTAAGCTTGTCTATATACGAAGCGCACAGGTCCAGAAACAGACTGACATATTCCTCGCGTATATGGTTGGTCTTGAGAAGTTCGTCGTTGAGGTTGGTCAGTTGCTGGTTGAGCTCACTAAGAGCCTGCTGGGCATGGCTGACTTTCTTTAATTGTCGGCGGATAACTATCAGTGAAACAATCAGCAGCAGGGTGAGGGCACTGATGAATATGACGGCGGCGGTCAGGTGCTCTCTTTCTTTGACGGTTTCCTGTTGGTAGGCATTGACGATAGCCGGAAATTTCCGGGCGATTTCCAGCATGCGTAGTCGGTTATTGTAAAAAGTAGCATCCTCCATGGAATACTGCAGATAGCGGTTGGCCCGTTCTATCCATTCCGGCTTCTGACGGAAGATGTGAAGGGCCAGTTCCTGGAGTGACAGATTTTCTTTCAGCGGGCAGACATTGTCTGAGATAGCTGACAGAATCAGGAAACGTTCATATTCGTCCAAATGGCCTTGTCGGTTGTGTGCAAATGCAAGCCCACAAGTGATCTGTGCATACAGACGGGTATTGATTGGAACGCCTTGCAGCGCTTTTTCGTATGCTTTCTGTGCTCCGGCCTGGTCTCCAGTACGTGCTTTGTATTCTCCTGTCCAGTAATGGTATTCGTGGCTGCCTGGTGTAAGAACCTGTAGCAGCGAATCGTTGTAAAGAATTTCTTTTTTCCGGTATCGGGGAGCGTAATATTCGTCATCAGTATATTCACTCCATACACTGTAAACCCATTCGTATGCTTTGTAATAGTCTGCCAGTAAAGTGCTGTCCAGGTTTTCCTTATGAATATGTTGCAATTGGGAAAGTGCCTGCGAAAAGTAGCCGGTAGTAGCCAATATGGTGGCACGGTTGATTCCGCACTGATTCTGCTGTAGGATGGATTTGTTACGTAACGCCATATCTTCTGCCATGTCGATGTAGAAAAGGGCGGAGTCGGCCCTATAGGTCAGGTATTCCTGGTAAAGGGTCTGATAATGGTCGAAGCGTTTCTGGGTAGACATGTCAGGGGTGATAAGATTCTGTATGCTGTCAATCCGTGCTTCTTTCTGGCGGTCAATAGCGCCTCTGCTGTTGAGAGCTTGCTCCAATCTGCGGTACAGCTGTTGAAGGTTTTCTGTAGCATTAACTGTTTGAACCGGAAGGATCAGAATGAGGAGATAAAGCAGGTTCTTCATGGGTTTGGTTTTTATTGTTCTGTATGGCAGGTAGCGAAAATAACGAATATTTATTGATTATACAATTCTTGCGGGATATTGTTCGAAATAAATAGAAAGTTGGTTTCTACTCTATCTTATCTATGTAGTGGCCAATAGCATCTGATTATTAGTTGATTATACGATTTGATTAATATATAGGCTCTACTTTATGTCTACTGATGCAACTGGAAAATGATGCCTGATATTATATTTGTAAATATAAATCCGGATACTTTGGAAATCGGTCCTTTATAGTCTTGAATAATCTATAACCATATTTTTACAATACTGAAAATCTTTAATTACCATGAAACAATTGATTGTATCGGCAGCCTTACTGTTGTCCGCACTGCAAGTAGGTGCAGCCGAAAAGAAGGTGTTCCGTATCTCTACAGAACAGACGGACCTGATTCTTCAAGTAGGTGACAATGGGCGTCTTTATCAGACGTATTTGGGTAAGAAACTGTTGAACGATGGCGATATCCAGAATTTCGATTGGGATATTTATGCCGGAACGGATGCCAGTGTCAGCCAGCGCGGATGGGAAGTATACAGCGGCTCCGGAAACGAAGACTATTTTGAACCTGCTATTGCCGTTACACACAATGACGGAAACAATTCCACTTATTTATATTATGTTTCTTCCAGTACGGCTGCCGTGGATGGAGGAACACAAACCACCATCAATCTGCGTGATGACAAATACCCGGTAGAAGTAAGTCTGCATTATGTGGCTTATCCGAAGGAAAATGTCATCAAGACTTGGAGCGAAATCAAGCATCAGGAGAAGCGTCCGGTTACTTTGACTACGTATGCTTCGACCATGCTTTACTTCAACAGTTCCTCTTATTACTTGACCGAATTCAGCAGTGACTGGGCGAAGGAAGCTCAGATGAGCAGCCAGCAGTTGCAGTTCGGCAAGAAAGTCATCGATACGAAACTGGGTAGCCGTGCGGCGATGCATACCCATCCGTTCTTTGAAGTAGGTATGGGTCAGCCGGTAGCCGAGAATCAAGGCGAAGTGCTGATGGGTACTTTGGGATGGACCGGTAACTTCCGTTTCACTTTCGAAGTGGACAATGTAGGAAATCTGCGTGTGATTCCGGCCATTAATCCGTATGCTTCTTATTACGAATTGAAAAAGGACGAAGTTTTCACGACACCGGAATTCATTTTTACATTGAGCTATGATGGTGCTTCGCAGGGCAGCCGTAACTTGCATGATTGGGCACGCAATTATAGCCTGAAAGATGGAAAGGGCAGCCGGTTGACATTGTTGAATAACTGGGAGAATACCGGTTTTGATTTTGATCAGGAGAAACTGGCCGAACTGATGAAGGAAGCAAAACATCTGGGAGTCGATATGTTCCTGTTGGACGACGGTTGGTTTGCCAACAAGTATCCGCGTAAGGATGATAAGGCCGGACTGGGTGACTGGGAAGTAACTCACAGTAAATTGCCGGGTGGAGTTCCTGCACTGGTAGATGCTGCTAAAGAGGCTGGAGTGAAATTCGGTATCTGGATAGAGCCTGAAATGGTGAACCCTAAGAGTGAACTGTTTGAAAAACATCCGGACTGGGCTATCCACGATGAAAAGAGAAACCGCTATTATTATCGTAACCAGCTGGTACTCGATTTGAGCAATCCGGAAGTACAGGATTATGTATACGGTGTGGTAGAAAAACTGATGAAGGAAAATCCGGACATCGCATTCTTCAAGTGGGACTGCAACAGCCCGATTACCAATATCTACTCTCCGTATCTGAAGGAAAAACAGGGCAATCTGTATATCGATCATGTACGTGGTGTGTATAATGTAATGAAACGCGTGAAGGAAAATTATCCGAATGTTCCGATGATGCTTTGTTCAGGTGGTGGTGCCCGTTGCGATTATGAAGCGCTGAAATACTTCACAGAATTCTGGTGCAGCGACAATACCGATCCGGTAGAACGTGCTTATATCCAGTGGGGATTCTCTCAGTTCTTCCCGGCCAAGGCTATGTGTGCCCATGTAACGAGCTGGAATAAGAATGCTTCTGTAAAGTTCCGTACAGATATGGCCTCTATGTGCAAGTTGGGTTTTGATATAGGTCTGAAAGATATGAGCGCAGACGAATTGACTTATTGTCAGACTGCTGTTGCCAACTGGAAACGCCTTCAGCCTGCTGTAATGGATGGTGATCAGTATCGTCTGGTTTCTCCGTACACCAGCAACCACATGGCTGTGAACTATGTTACTAAGGACTTGAGCAAAGCAGTGCTGTTTGCGTATGATATCTACCCACGTTTCCAGGAAAAACTGATGGCTGTGAAGTTGCAGGGACTGGATCCTCACAAGATGTACAAGGTGGAAGAAATTAATCTGATGCCGGGTGTCGCTTCTACGCTGGAAGCAAACGGTAAGGTATTTTCCGGTGATTATCTGATGAAAGTAGGACTGAACGTATTCGGTTATGCTACCACTCAGAGTCATGTTATCGAATTGTCTGCCATGTAATGTTCTTCCTGGGTAGGGAATTTTTAATAGTTTAGGATTATTTTAGGAGCCGTCTTACTGATCTGGGTAGGGCGGCTTTTATTGTAGAAGCGCTTGTGGAATGATAGCTTTATCTTTGATTTGATAGCATCTTGAGCGATTTTGAAGAAATCCGCTGATAAGTTTTTTTTTATATGAAACAATCTGGAACAAAGATTGTATTCTAAATTGTATAAATATATATCGTTTTGATAATTTGATGCAAGAAATATGCATTCTTCGGCTGTTTGAAAATAAAAAAACGAGCGGATAAAAAATATTTTTGACTAGGAAAACCGGTGAAAACTTCCAGGTGAGTAGAATAAAATGTTCTCATGTTTTTGGTTCTCGATGAAAAATGACGGTTTCGGGTATGAAAAAGCGCTGATAGGAAGTAGATTATTGTATAAAATTGAATGGCAGAAAGTAACTTATTCTTTTGTTTTTGCGTTATGATGGATGCTTATAGGCGTAAATTGTGTGGTTTGGTCTTACTCGTAGGGTTTTGGTAGACGAAGTGTCTTTGTAAATTCTTCTGAGAATTTGTTTTTCCTGACCAATGTCTGGATAGCTTCTGAATAGGTCGTTCTCGCTTGTCGGAAATGACAGAATGATAGTGGACCTGAAAAAATGACTCCGTGTCAACTTTTGTCTGATACAGATTCAAGTCTGCTAAAGCTGACACGGAGTCTGGTCTTTATTCAATCATTTTTTTCAGTGTATTCTTCATCAGGTCGTGGTCGCGGAAATCGTTTCGGAGTTGGTATTGACCGGACTTGTCTACCAGTACATACGATGGAATACCGTCAATCTTGAACTGGTCGCAGATGTATGCCCATTGTTCGTCATTCAGGCGGTAATGCTTACCTTTGATGCCGGGAATCATTTCCTTATACCTGACAAGCGGTGAGGTTTCGTTGGCGATGTAAATCCATACCAGATTTTCACTTTTCAGTTCTCCGTCTTTCAATGGTTCGTTGGCTTTAAGGGCCATGCGGCAAGGCGCACACCAAGTATTCCAGAAATCTACGAGAATGACTTTTCCTTTATAAGGCGCAATGATGGCATCGAACAGTTTTTCTGTGGTTATTTCAGGAGTCTTTTCAATGATGGCCTTTCCTTCTACTGCTTTTAAGGTAGCCTGTGCGTTTTCCTGCATCTTCTGGAGAGCTTCCCGGTAGAAAGGATTTTTTACGTCATCCAAGGTTCTCAAGTCGGCTTCAGTGAGTGAAGCGTCGGTGGCTTTCTGTATCAAAGGTAATACTAATTTCAAATCAGCTGCAAAAGTTCCTTCTAGATTTGCTTCTTTCGGCCATGCGACAGTTGGATTGGCGATAGCTGATACATAGGACATTACATCCCTTCCTATTAACAGTTTTGGGTCGGCAATAGGAAAGAGTTTACATAGCTTTATCCGGTTTTCTGCTGTTAACGGGTCAATCTTTATATCCATCCGTTGGGAACGGTCCCATTGGTTGTTGACCTTTCTGTAGTTGTGTTCCCGGAAAAAGTCTCCTTGGGCCATAGCTTCCACAGCTTCCTGTTTTAGATTCAACATGGCCATTTCTTTACCCGCTGTGGGCAGACTGCTATGAGCAATACTGTCTGAAAGTGCCTGGTAGAGATTGATGACATGCTGGGTGTATTCGGAAGCAGTCATCTTATAATCGGCAAAATCTCCCGAATAAAGGTTCATGCTATAATATTTGTCCGAGTATAATGATGGAGATAGGAGTCCGGCGTATGTACCTGTAGCATAACAGGCCGGAGTCATTTCAAACGGAGGCAGTTGTTTCTTTTCTGTCCGGCGTTTCAGAATCATCTGTCCGCTTCGGCGCATGTCCATGTACACGTCTGTCTCTTCGCCCGGTGCCAACCAGATATGACCTGTTCCCATGCCGACGCTGATTAATGCCTGTGCGGAGCCATACTGCCAGAATTTGAATGTTGCTTCCCCTGTTTCGGGATTGATGGCTGCTGTGTAAGGCTGTTGGCCGTTCATCAGTGTGTTAAGGTAGAGATTGGCTTCCTGGGCAAGCTCTTTCCGGTAGCCTGAAAGGTGCATGTGTACCACTGTTTCACCCACTTTGAGTATGGGATCGGGAATGGAAACCGGTGCATTTTCTGTTGCTTGAATTACTTTAGATGGAATGTCGGCTGGTTTATCGAATTCCTTCTTACCAGTCAGGTCTATGCCGAACAGTTTGAAACAATCCTCACAATCCGATTCGATGAAGTCAAACGATTTTGTGTTGCCCGGTAGGGGTTCGAAAGTCAATTGGAATGAAGCTTCTCCTGTTTCCGGCATCCAGAAGAGGGAGTCGGCTTCTATACCTTGTGTGCCGGTCAGGGCATATTTCTTGCCGTCGGCCAGCAAGTAGGATTCGGAGCTGATTTTTATCCAGTAGTGTGGACGGAAATAGGCATCCGTATAGAGTACCGTAGCCGTGTCGCTTAGTTCAACTTTGGAAATGTCGAGAGTCATGGTGTTGGATGCCTCAATCAAGGGATTTTCTACGCATTTGTCGCGTTGCGTACACGCTGTGGCCAGCCACACTGCCGCGGTTGCCATCAGATAGGTGATTTTGTTGCACATGGTGTTTAAGATTCATAGTTGCAACAAATATATCAAAAGTTTGTATCAGATACAAGATTGTTGTTTTCGGATACCTTTGGAAAAGAAGGCAAATCATTGTTTGTTAGTTTCATTTCTGTAGAAAATTTTTATATTTGCAAGTGTTAATTCAGAAATTGCCTATGGAAAAAGTTATTTCACTGATATTGGCTGTAATGGTTGTTTCAATATCGTATGCACAAGCAATCAACGGAACTTGGAAAGGTATGTTGAATGCCGGAAACCAGAAACTGGAAATCGTATTTCATTTCAATTATCAGAAGGATGGAAACAGTACGGCTGAAATGGATGTTCCTGCACAAGGAGCCTTGGGAATACCGGTGAATCTGAAATTTCTGTCAACCGATTCTGTCAGTCTGGAAGTGATGGCTCTACTAATGGCTTATACGGGTAAGCTGACGGATGGAACGATAAAAGGAACTTTCAACCAGTTCGGTATGCCGTTCCCATTGGATTTGAAATCTGGGGAAGCCGCAATACCGAACCGTCCGCAAGAACCGAAATTGCCATTGGGATATAATACCGAGGAAGTGACTTTCACCAATCAAGATGCCGGTGTTTCACTTTCCGGCACCCTGACTTATCCGGTCGATTATACTTCGGGCAAGAAAGTGCCTGTTGTGATTATGCTTACCGGGAGCGGTGCCCAGAATAGGAATGAGGAAGTATTCGGACATAAACCTTTCCTGGTGATGGCTGATTATCTGGCTAAGCAGGGCATCGCTTCTTTACGGTACGATGACAGAGGGGTAGGAAAGTCTGCCGGTAGTCAGGTTGGGTGTACTTCGGTTGATTTTGCGGCAGATGCAGAAAACGGACTGTCGTGGTTAAAGAATACTGGGAAATTCAGTAGAATAGGAGTGTTGGGACATAGTGAGGGAGGAATGATTGCTTTCATGCTGGGAGCCGAAGGTAAAGCTGATTTTATCGTGAGTATGGCCGGTCCGGGAATCAAAGGAGACACTTTGCTGGCGGAACAGCAGAATGCTATCCTTAAGTTGAAGGGTTTTCCGCCTACGGTAACAGTAAAGGCGTTGAGGAAAAGCATGGCCGCACAGTCCAGCAACGTTTGGCTGGAATATTTTATGAATTATGACCCTCAGATAAATCTGAGTAAAATCACTGTCCCGGTGATGGCTGTTAATGGAAGCAATGATGTGCAAGTTCTTCCAGACAGCAATCTGGGTGCTATCAGGAAGTACCTTTCGGGTAAGAATAAGAAAAACCTTATCAAGGAATATTCCGGATTGAATCATCTGTTTCAGCATTGCAACCTAAGCACGGCTATGGATTATTACAAGATTGAAGAAACCTGTTCATTGGAAGTGCTTCAGGATATAGCTGATTGGATTAAAAGTCTGTAATTTTCTTGTTTGTCCGGATTACAGGATAAGATGCCGATTGATAGAATTTAAATTCATCCATTCTGTCAATCGGTTTTTCTTTGGTTGGAATTAACGGTTTCTTTGGATTTGTAGTGTGTTGGATGAACTGGCAGGCCGTATAATGTGAAGAAAGATTTGAAAAAAAAGTTGTGAATCTCTAGTTTTTGGAGGCATTGATGGTCTAATGAGTAAACAGAATAAGAAAATGAATACGAAAGAACAGCAATTTACGGAAATTATCCAGGAGCATGAGCGGACCATCTATACCGTTTGTTATATGTTCTCAGAAAAGGCAGATGAGGTGAACGATTTGTACCAGGAAATTCTGGTCAGGTTGTGGAGAGGCTTTGATTCCTTCGAGGGGAAGAGCGACATCAGGACTTGGATTTATCGTGTCAGTCTGAACTATTGCATCAACTTCAATCACAGGCAGAAGAAGGAGCGTGAACGGCTGAATCTTGGTATCGACCTCTATGCAAACAGTAATCTTGAAAAAAACTTGCAGATAAAGCAGCTCTATAAGCGAATCAATACGTTGGGACTGATTGACAGAAGCGTCATTTTGTTGTGGCTTGAAGGCCTGAGTTACGACGAGATTGGGGCTATCCTAGGTATCTCTGTCAAAAATGTATCATTCAAATTAGTTCGTATTAAGGAACAGCTAAAGAAGATGTCTAACATTTAAGAAAGTAATGTCGTATGGAAATGAATGTTGAAAAAGAACTTCAGATACTGAAATCTGATTATGATGTATTAAAAAAAGAATTGAAGAGTCAGAGAATACTGAACGAGCAGTTTTTCAGAACCATAAGGAAGCAATCGGCATTTGTCGTTGGTAAGGAAATCAAGGATAGGATGAGGCTGGATGTCCTGACGGTACCTATGGTTATTGTTATTTGTATCTTTACTGACTGGCCGATTCTGTTTGGAATATTGGTTTCGTTATGGGCCTTGGCCGATTTGGGAATTACATGGTGGGTTAATCGGAATTTGGAAATGGACAGTCTCTTGAACGATGATGTACGGACGGTTACAGAAAAGGTTACCGGTTATCGTAAATTCTATATCTGGTCGTTGGTTATCGGTATTATCCCTTTAACTGTTATGCTTGCATATATCTATAGTCGATTGTATGCTCAGGCAGAAAATCCTGCAACTATACAACTTATAACTCTGTCAGGAATTATTTTTACAGTCTTGGATATTGTGATAGCTCTGCTGCGGTACAAGAAGCATGTGAAAAGGTGTAATGAACTGTTGGAACAGTTCAAGGAACAATGAATGTCCGTGATTTGTCCGACCCATAAACGGACAAAAGCTGCAACTTGTTCAGTTACAGCTTTCTATCTCGGCACGGGAAGAGAGGCTCGAACTATTTGGAAAGTTCTTATCAGTCATCCCGGGTATGATTGGTAAGCTGTTACCGTTTTCGATGGTTAGTTTTCTATACTTTTTTGTTGTCTGATATATGTCTGAATTTACTTTTTTGAAAGTGCTTGATTCAGATTTTCAAGGAGGGCTATTCGCTTGTCTTTCTCTTCAAGCAGCTTTTCAAGCAATTCTATTTTATCTTTAAACAACTGTAGGTTGCTCAAATCGTTCGTTGAAAAGGTCTGATAGGGTTTTTCCCGGTTGAAGAATACGTCCATCGATACGCCGAAGAAATCGGCAACCTTTTCCAAGCGGCGAACCGTCGGGTTCCCATTGACAATTTGGCTAAGAGAAGAATTGGCTTCAGTACCGAGGTAATTTAAAAGTTCCTTGTTCTGGATATTCTTCTCTGCCAATAATTGTTTAATTATTTGTCCATTGTACATTTATACATTATTTTGATATAAAGTTATTAAGGAAGGATATTAGTATCAAAACAACTTATATATAAAGAGACTTCAAATAGTTATATATAATCAGTTGTATTTCTCATATCTTCTTCATAAATATTATCCAATTGTTCTTTTTCGATCTTTTGAGCAAATTCTTTGGAAGGAAATAAATGAGACATTATAATTTGAAAAACAAAATGAGAGCTAGGTATTAATCCCTTATACACGCACCCATTTTTTTTCCAAATGCTTATTTCCTTTTGATAAATACCTTGAAAACATTTTTCTTCTTGAATAATTCTAATGACAATATTTTCAGCCGAAAAATAGTCATAAATTACTCCTTCATAGCATGTTGGTGAATCAGTTGAGGGATTGTCCAATCGTTTAAATCCCATTTTTTCTATTTCTTGAAAAAAATGAAAACCAATTTCCGTTGGGAAATGCTCATATAGATTAAATCCATTTTTATTCATAATGATACTTTGTGTTAAGGATTTAAGTTCTTTATTTTACTAATTTAAAATCTGAAGTGATTGGACAAGTTGTATTGTCTTTATCTAGAATATAGGTTTTCTTTATTATTGATATTAATTCATCAATCTGTTTATCTCTTCTTTCTAGACTGGCAGCTTGTGCATTTAGACCATCAGCCTGTTTTTTTATTACTTCCCAAGCTTCTCTTGATACAGTTATATATGTTTCTAAGTTTACAGGACCTTTTTCATTTGTATTTAACATGTAGCCTTCGCCCGTTAATAACCATCCTGTATTTAAATCAGGATAGTGTATAGCAATACTATTTACTTTGTCTGGTTGTATTGATTTATTAATATTATTTACATAGCTTGATGAAACTCCTATTGTTTGTGAAAACTGTCTCATTGATATTTTTTTATATATCAAATATTCTTTAAGTCTTTCTTTAACAGACATAGATACTATTACTTATAGTGTGAATAAAAAAACTATTTATTTACTTGTTAAATTAATAGTATTACTATATATTTGCACCGTGATACTATAATTGTCGTTACGAATTTAAGAAAAACTATCTGATATTCAATACTAACTGATTAAAATAAATCTAATATGGTATTTAGTGACTATATGAATGGGCTACCTAATAAAAAGGTGGAAGAGATTCAAAAGATTGCAGATTTAACATGTTCGTCAACATTAAGTGTGTATCGGTGGATTGCAGGAACTTCAGAGCCTCCATTGATAAAAAAGAAATTAATAGCTAATTATTTAGGTAAAGATATTGATGAATTATTCCCTAAAAACAAGTGAAGTATGGAAATGATATATGAATACTATTTGAAGTTAACAAGGAAACAAAAAAAGAAATTTATACAATCATGTTGTAATCTATGTGATTTCTCATATCAAACTTTTATGTATAAAATGAGAAAACAGACTTGGACTAAATTAGAGAAAGAAGCAATAGAAAGGTTTATTAAAACATTAAAGCAAGATGTTAACCCAAGTTGAGTTCTACAATTCACCTTCTGGTTCCGTTCAATTTGTGAGAAACGGTAAGCAGCAGGTATTGACGGAATCCAGGTCAGATGTCATAGAGGATATTTTACAATTGATTCATGAATGTTTTGCAGATGCTTATCTGGCGCTGGAGGATTGTTACAAGAAATCGGTTCCGAACAAAAGGTATCATCATTTTCTGATGGTGAACCGGTTTATCAGATGCAATTGCGGTGAATATGACACTTTGCGGATGGATTTTGATGAACATGGCAATATCAATCTGGAACAGGTTCATTGTCCATTACGAGGAACCGGTGACTGCAAATATGAAGGCATCATCTGTATGCCTGTGCGTACTTCCGTAATCAAAGGAAGACAACTGAAGATAGCTGAATTGTTGGCCGACGGTTACAGTAATCAGGAGATTGCAGACCTGTTGTATATCTCCATCCATACGGTACACAATATGATTCAGCAGATGAAGTTTAAGCTGAAAGTTGACAATACTCGGGAAATCGCTTCCTGGTACAATAGGACATACAGCCATGTGTGAAACCGAATATGACAGAATAACGAAATTGAACTACGAAGCCAAAGAATGGTGGAGAAAAAACAGAAAGAAAAATGGACATAAAAGATCTTCGAAAGTCTCCAGACCTATGTGTCCGAAAAGTAGAAACCGAATTTAGTATAAATAATAGATTAGATGAAAACATTTGAAGAAATTTTCGCAGAAGAATATGAGAATACAGGATGCCTGAATTATAAGGGATTTGCACGTAAGATGTATGACCGCGGAGCCAAAAACGGTTTCAATCAGTTTTTGATGGATGCGGAAAAAGACCCTAGTCTGTACATTGACTTGGCCAGATATTTGGCTGTTCGTTTGGCTAAAGAAGCTGTGAAATGTAATGCTGCAGATATCAGCCTATCACTCGATATTGAAGTGGAAGGCAAGAAGTATTTCACTCGGTTAAGTTCCATCACATTCTTGAGTGAAACAAAGAATCTGGATGAACGGGCGATGGAAGTAGCACGTAATCTGCTCAACAGTTCTGTTATCTGTAGCATGGAAGATATATTGGCTAAAGCTGTATTGCTTGGCTATAATCTCAGAAAGGAAGATTTTGATGATTGAAAGGAGATTCAGATACAGAGTATGGAGGGTTATTGTCCGGAAAGGCGATATACACCTCATTATCCGTTGTCGTCATGATACGGATAACCTGGATGAAGTGCGTGCCAGTTATCGGGCCGTATTTACGAATAAGGTGAAGGTTTCTTTATGTTACACGGAATTTGATGATGCAAAGGTTAAGCGATAAGAACAGGAATCCGGACATACTGGCCGAAGTGGCCGGTATCGGATATGTATCTCCCCATGGAGAGGCACTGAAGGAGATTGCCCAGGCGGAACTGGAATTTATCTATGACCATCTGAAATCATACACGACAGATGAACAGATATTTATTTTGGATTACATTTCCAGTGAGTTGAGTGGAAAAACATTAGAACTTGAGGAGAAACTATGAACAAGCTGCATAAAATTCAAGAGTGGGAGGCCAACAATCCGGGTTATACCTTCGAACATGTCTTCTACACAGAGAAATCAAACGAAGTGCGTAAGATAACTGGAACTGTTACGGTACTGAAACGGAAACTGGTCAATGGAGTGAAAATGAACATCCCGGTAAAGAGAAAAGTACGATGGGACGGTTATGGCCGTTGTTATTCCAGTACAGCCAATTTCCGGAGAAGGGATTATGATATACACTTCCAAGTGTAATTTTTCTAATGGGGACAAAGGGTTTTCTTTGTCTAACTCTCTACAATATTATGATAGACAATGCTGATATAGAAAAGATACTCGACCGGGCGGATATTGTAGACGTGATATCCTCATTTGTCGAACTGAAGAAAGAGGGGAGCAGGTATAAAGCCTGTTGCCCTTTTCATAACGAGAAGACTCCCAGTTTTATGGTGGAGCCTGGGCGTGGTACCTGGTATTGCTTCGGTGCCTGCAAAGAAGGAGGTAATGTCATCAAGTTTGTACAGAAGTACAACCACATGAATTTCCGTGAAGCCTGTATTTGGCTGGCCGACAGATATGGGGTGCACATCGAAGATGAAAAGGAGAAGCCTTCAGCCGATGAAATACGCCGGCAGAAGAAACGCGAGTCCATGCAGGTCATCAATCAGTTTGCGGCCGAAGTGTTCCTGCAGAACCTTTCCCGGCCGGAAGCGGACGCAACCAGGGCTAAGATCCGGCAACGTTGGGGCGACACGTTTCCGGTTGAAATGGGTATCGGATATGCTTTGGCGGACTGGTCACAGTTATCGGACATGGCAGCCACAAAAGGATTGTCTTTGGAACTGATGGAAGAAATGGGACTTATCCGTAAAAAGAAAACCGGGGGATATTATGACTTCTATCGGGACCGTATCATGATACCTATTCGCGACCGTTTCCGGAATATTATCGGCTGGACGGCACGCGATATGAGTGAGGTGGACGGTACACCTAAATATCTGAACTCGTGCGAAAGTGACCTTTATCATAAAAGCAGTAGCATCTTTGGCATTGACAATGCCATCCGTCAGGCGGCCAAAGAAGAGAAGTTCTACTGTGTGGAGGGTGCTCCCGATGTCATGCGCCTGCAGTCCATCGGAGTCAACAATACCATAGCTTCACTGGGTTCTGCTTGGACCAAAGGACAGTTCGAGCAGTTGAAGCGTTATGCCACGGCCCTTTGTTTCCTTCCGGATGCAGATCCTAAGCCGGTGAACGAAAGCTACGGAACCGGTATTGCCGCAGTGATCAAGAGCGGTGTGCTGGCCATGGAGTGCGGTTTCTCCGTTTCCGTGCGCGAGATTCCATTGGGTGAAGGAAACCAGAAGAATGATCCGGATTCGTACTGTACCAATATCAGCCGCTTCAACCAGCTGGAGGAACAGGACTTCATTACCTGGTATGCCGGGTATGCGTTCAATAAAGACGGTACCACAGAAGACAAGAGTACAGCGGTCAGTCAGATAGCCAAGCTCGTGGCACTGGTCGGTGACGAAGTCAAAGAAGCCATGTACCTGGCTAAATTGAGAGACACCTACAACAATAAGAACCTTTGGTCGATGGCCATTAACCGGGAAAAGAAGAAGCTTAATGAATCCAAAGCCGGTAAATCGCAGGTCATCAACCGGGATCTGTTGGCCAAATACGGTTTCTTTGAGTCCAACAATTGTTATTACTCCACCAACGACGGCAAGGAGTTCCAGTGGTCCAACTTCATCATGCTGCCGATGTTCCATATCAAAGATTCCCTGATGCCCAAACGTCTGTACCGTATCAAGAACCAGAACCGTCAGGAAGAAATCGTCGAGATGAAGCAGGAAGACCTGGTATCTCTATCCAAATTCAAACAAAAGGTTGAGGGTTTGGGTAACTATATTTGGTTGGCCAGTGAAAAGGAAATGACACGACTGAAGATGTATCTCTATGAACAGACCGAAACGGCCACTGAAATCACCCAGTTGGGATGGCAGCGCAAAGGATTCTATGCGTTCGGTAACGGTGTATTCGATACTGAATGGCATCCGGTAGATGAATATGGTATCGTGCGGCTAGGTGAGAAAGGTAACTTCTATCTTCCGGCAAGCAGCTTGATTTATCGGGACGATGATAAGCTGTTCCAGTTCGAGCGGCGGTTTGTTCACCTTAACTATTCTTCCATCAGCCTGAATGAATACTTCACCAAACTGGTCGGGGTGTTCGGTGACAATGCCAAGGTGGGAATCTGTTTCCTGCTGGCCACATTGTTCCGTGACATTATCACCGGATACACCAAAAGCTTTCCCATCTTAAACCTGTTCGGCCCGAAAGGTTCCGGTAAGTCCGAACTCGGACACAGTCTGATGGCATTGTTCATTATCGAGAACATTCCGCCCAATATACAGAACGCCACTATTCCGGCATTGGCCGACCTGGTGGCACAGTGTGCCAACGCTTTGGTGCACATCGATGAGTTTAAAAATAACATTGACATTGACAAGCGAGAATATCTCAAAGGGCTTTGGGACGGTGCCGGACGGTCACGCATGAACATGGATAGGGACAAGAAGCGTGAAATAACTGCCGTAGATTCCGGAGTGATCCTTTCCGGGCAGGAAATGGCGACTGCCGACATTGCCCTGTTCAGCCGCTTGGTGTTTCTGACCTTTGCCAAGTCTGAATTTACGGAAGAAGAGAAACGCCGTTACAACGAGCTGGTGGAAATCCGCAAACGGGGGCTTACCCACCTGACGCTCCAGATACTTCGTCACCGGGCCCGTATGGAGCAACAGTTCATCAGCAACTACCATACCTGTCTGTCCGATGTACTGGATGCCTTGGGTGCCGAAAAGGTGGAAGACCGAATCCTGCGTAACTGGATCATACCGCTGGCAGCTTTCCGTACCCTCGAGGGAGTACTGGATATCCCGTTTTCTTATCCGGACATCCGGCAGGTGACGGTAGACGGTATTCTGCGACAGAATGCAGAGTGTAAGAGTAACAACGAACTGGCCAACTTCTGGAATGTGGTATCTTATCTGCAGCAGGATGGCGAAATCTTCATCGAGGGGGATTACCGCATCGAATACCTGAACCGCTTCAAGAGCAGTTTGATTAAGATAGAACAGCAGTACCAGGATCCCAAGCCCATTTTGATGATGCGCAAGAACCGCATCTTCATGCTGTATAAGAAGTTCGGCAAGCAGGTTGGCGATTCCATCCTTCCTGAAGGTTCATTGATATATTACCTGGAGAACTCCAAGGAATACATGGGCAAGAAGAATTCTGTCCGCTTCAAGAATATCCAGCGGGGCGTGGAAGTGCAGAAAGTGGAAACGACTCCCACCGGCGGTATTGCTTACAAGAAAACCTCCACGCCGGACGTAGCCCTATGTTTTGACTACCGCATGATACGAGAAACATACAACATCAATCTTGAAGTAGAGGTAGAGGGACAGGAATTGGAAGATACCGATGAGAGTGAATAGTTCGTTTTTCATAATAATAGATTTGTTTGAGAGTGTAAAGGCTGCTGCTGTGAAGCGGTTGCCTTTTTTCGTGCAGGTATGTTTGGGGACTGTTTTTAGGTTTTCCTACGGGGTGAAAACCGCTTCTACACCTTCTACACTTTCTACAACGTTGAAAAAGAGATGTTTATATATTCTACACACCTTCTACAATCCTTCTACATTTTTCTACAAATTGAAGAAAAACGTAAAACCTTCTACAAAATGCTTCATTTTCTACAGTATTTCTACACTTGTAGAAAATGAAATTCTTTCTAATATGCTGATAATCAATTGTTATTTGATTTTGTAGAAAGTGTAGAAGGTGTAGAAGGCAAAATATGTGTCATAGCTGGAGAAATTTTTTTTGGATTCTAGCCTTAAAACCTTTATTTTTGAAATATATACTTGGAATCAATCATAAATATTACTTTCTACTATGAGCAGCATCGTTTTCTATCTTCGACTGGAGCCTTACCTTCGGCAATGGCTCGTACATTCATTGGGAGACCCGGTTGTCTTTCCGGCACAAAGCAACGAGAATGCCGTTATACGGCGTTTCCTTCGCAAGCGTCCGGAAGACATTCATCCGGAACTGGCTGCCGATGGACTAACCGCCATCTGTATTCCTGACAGCAAGGCCAAACCGCCCCAGTATTACAATTACCTGGGCAAAAAGGCCAAGGCAGCTGTAAAGGAAACCATCGAAGACCTGTTCCGTGCTAACCTTTGGAACGAAATCAGCGACTTGACTCGCCGGAACTGTGGGCTGAACAAGACGATTGCCGCCTGGTGTGAGATGCACGGTATCGACGATGATTATTCTGAAACCGTCCGGCAGAAATATTACCGTATGAGAGACTCCTACAACAAGAAAGGAATCTTTTTAGGTTCTTTAACCCGAAATCGCTCGGACGAGTAGTTCGATTTTAAACAACACCGTACAACACCGAACACCGATAAAACCCATAGCCAATATGATTCATCTTCTTAAAAACATCCGTCGGGTAGAATGTATCGAAGCCTATCACCTTCAGCATTCAGACATCATCGCCGACCGTGGAGTCTGGTTGAATGTATACCAGCAGTTCAGTCCGATTGACACCATAGGACTGAGTTCAGTCGAGATTTCGGACAAGATTGAAAACAAGCAGCGTGTTTTTACCACCAGACTCACCATGTTCCGTTCGGAGAAACTGTTGCCTGGAACGAAAAAGCTTTGTTTCCGTGTAACGACCGTCACCGGCTCCCAGTTTCTCATAGGATGTGCAGATAAACCGTATCCTGTTATACAGAACGAAGAGACTTTTCCTTCTTCAGACAGCGGAAAATCCGGAGTAACGGTTACTGTTACCTTGACATCTCTCATTCCGATGCTTTCCATATTGGATTAGAGTCTTTTTATACAATATATATAAGGTGTTAATATTGCATAGACTAATTTTTGACAATATGGAATATAACCTTAGCATTGACTCGCACATCGGACCATGGGGGTATTCGAAGAACTATATCCGCAGTCAGATGTCAGGCTTCAGGAACAAGCCTGTCAGTGTGCGTATTTCTTCACTCGGCGGATCGGTGGATGATGCGCTCGACATCCGTCAGCAGTTTCAGGATCACGGCGATGTGACTTGTTACTTGTTTGGTTATGTGGCGAGTGCGGCGACCATTCTGGCAACCGGAGCCAAGAAGACCTGTATGTCCAAGTATGCCTTCTATCTTATCCACAAGGTCTCAAACTGGATTGATGCCTGGGGGAGTTACAATGCCGACCAGATTCAGCGACTTATTGAGGATCTGAAGGCAAACAAGCTGGAGAATGACAAGATGGATCTGGTGTTGGCCAACCTTTACGCCGCCAAATGCAAGAAGAAGGTAAGTGATATTCTTCCGATCCTGAAGGAAGGCCGTTGGCTTACCGCCCAGGAAGCTTTGGAATACGGATTTGTTGATGAAATCATCGAAGAAGGTACCAGACTGAATTTTGATGATTCGATGAAAGCCCGTTTCAACATGTACCAGCTTCCGGCTTTACCGGCGATGGGAAACGATACAGAGGTTTTGGAAGAAGAATCCGCACCAAACTGGTTCAATAACTTCGTGAACAAATTTTTCAAATCTCAAAAAAGTGATGTAGCCACACAGGCACAAAATAAACCACTCAATCTTTCAATACAAATGAAAAAGGATTATCAGAAAGTCAATTCCATCTTGAGCATAGAGGGTGTGGAAGTTGACAAGGATGGTAAGGTAACGCTTACCGAAGAACAGGTCAAGGCCCTCAATGACCGTATCACCAATTTGGAACTGGAATCTTCTGATAAGGACAATCAGATTTCAGAACTGAAGAAGCAGAACGAAAATCTGCAAAAGAACGATGGTGAGGAGACTACACATATCAACGGCGATGAAGGCGAGGACGATGACATCGCAAAGCTAAACGCTGCTAAAGAAATGTTTAACGACGTAAAAGAATTGTTATAATATGGCAGACACAACAGGACATGTTAAAATTACGGATGAACAGTTGGCCAAGTCGGCTATTCGCTTCCGAAAAGAATTACTGATGATGCCGGTATTGGCATTGGGTACCACATTGCAGCACATGACTCAGAGACCGGGCGTTCGCGGTAAAGAAGTGGTAGGCGAATTGTCTGGTGAAATCGAACTGGGACCTTATGACGAAGGCCGTGAAGATACGGATGGTGTATCTATCGATCCGCGTATTTTGGAAACCTTCTTGGGTAGTGTAGTAAAGAAGTTCTCTCCCAACTCCGTTTGGCAAACCGTGTATGGGAACTTGATAACAAAAGGTGAAGCCTTGAAAAACGTGGATATCTCCCGTCAAGTACTTGTATTCTTGACTGCAAAATTGGGAGCAAGTCTGAATGGATCTATCTGGAATGCGAAACGTAACGACGGTGGTACAAAAACGAAAGAACTGTTCAATGGTTTCGATGCCATAACCAAGACTGAAAAAGATGCTGCTAAGATCTCTACCGACAAGGGTAATATGTTCACCATCGAAGCAATCAGTAAGGACAACGCTGTAGACGTGTTGAAGAACTTCTACCGTGCAGCGGATCCTGTATTACGTGAAACGCAGACAAAATTATATATACCTCAAGGTGTGTATGACAATTATGTGGACGATTATCAGGCTACAGTAGGTCATGTGCCTTACAACACCAGTTTCGAGAAGACGGTACTCGAAGGTTCGAATGGCCGTTGTGAACTGGTCCCGCTGGCAAACAAGGCCGGTTCGCCATTCATTCACCTGTCTACAAAGAGTAACATGCTTGTTGGCTTTGGAAATGGTGCCGATGCAGAAAACATTACAGTAGAAAAACATCATGCTTTCAAGCTTGATTACATTGCTACAATGTATTTCGGTACAGAGTTTGAATCAATTTCTAAGGAGCGTCTGCTGGTGGGTACCATCGACGGTACGACACCGGTTGTCGCTGGTATAGGAGGTTAAGTTATGGCAGTAGATTGTACGAGTAAGGGGATGTATGAATCCCTGTCCTGGTGTCCGGGACAGACATCGACGCCGGGTATCAGACGTAAGGTTTTCTTTATCCCGAAAAGTTGGATTGAAAAATGGCCGGTTCTTCCTGCTATTGATGGGGCAGAAAGTATGGCTGCATTAGCTACATACGATGGTGATTTTGTTTTGGCTGCTGACAAAAAATGGCAGTATATCGAGTTGCTTACAACGAAGTCATCTATTAGCGCAGAGTCACAAGGTGAAGTTCCGTCTAAAACGATCCTGAACAAGGCAACTTTGGTACATGCTGGTACGGATGAAGAAGCAGCCGGATTCTGTCGTCAGGCCAATATCGATGAACTGATTTTCCTTTGCCAGCAGAAGAATGGTAAGTTCCGCGTTATCGGTTCTGAAGCATTCGACCCTTCGGTCACCATTTCTCAAACTTCAGGAGAAGGAGATACCGGTACTGCAGGGACTACCCTCGAAGCACAGTGTACGGATGTCTGTCCGGCTCCGTTCTATACGGGTAAGATTGAAACGGAAGATGGTGACATTTCCGGAGCGGATGGCAGCGCCATTGTACCAGGTGGATAATAAAAGGAGACTACAGTTATGTATATAGATGAACAGTTAACCATAAACATGCAGGGCTGGCTCAATACGGAGCCGGCCAAGCGTGATTTGATGAAGGGCGCGGAAATGGTACTCAAACTGACCCGCAACCGTTACCTTTATCAGAACATTTCCCGCAATCCGCAGAAGTTTGCTTCTAAGATTGAATATGAGCTGAAAAAACACCTGGCCATCCGCTTGGATAGAAAGACGATTCAGGATGTGGTCAAGATGGACAAAGAGCTGGTTCCGGCCGTAGCTGAAACACTGGCCACCTTCCAGCCTGAAATCAGTTCCGACGACGACACACCGCAGGAGGCTACCATAGCCAAAGGCAGACGCACGGATCACGATTCATTACCGGAGGATATCCGTCGGTTGTGGGAAGACAACAAAGACATCTACTTCCGTTTGAAGCAGACTTTTGAAACATTGAAAACCATGAAGGATGCTCTTCCATGCGACAGGTACGAATACCTGAAGCAACTGGAAGAGCTGGATGCCAGATATCGGGATAACATGGAGAAGTACGACCATTTCAATCCGGACGCTCAAGATAGCGGTGGTGCAGAAGGTGAATTACCTGAAGACCCTGCTGAAATGGCCAAGAAGGTCAGTGCAGCCCGAGGCTACCTGTCAGACAACAAGAAGAAACTGGCAGAGCTGAAGGAATCCGGAGACCAGGATAAGTACGAGAAGCTGCTGGCCAAAGTGCAGCAGAGATACGACTTCCTTATCTCTACCGGTAACAACGTAGGTGAGGAACAGGTGAATGCCTTACGTGAATTGGGATTGAAAGCATGAAACATGTAGACCGATTGCTGAAGCCGTTGTCCGATGTGCCGTTACAGGCGTACCTGGATAACCGGCTTCAGCTTTTTGATGTACTTGAGTTCATCCTTTTGCAGACCGGCCCGGCAAAAGTCTATGTATCCACTTTCTCTACTTCCGAGGAGTTTTTGCGCAGGTTGTTCTCGCTACGCAAACGGATGCTGATCATCAAATCCGTCTTGTTGGCGGATCTGAAGGCAGCCCGAAAAACCGTGAACCTGTACACCTTCATGAGCAGTGTTTTCGATGATGTGTATTTATCCGAAAATCATTCGAAGCTATTACTTGTTGAGAACGACCGCTGGATGGTCACAGTCGTTACCAGCCAGAACCAGACGCGGGGAAACCGGACCGAATGCGCCATCATCACCACACAGCCTGACATCTTCCTGACTTTGAGAGATCAGTTTTCCGAAATCATTAATACCCGAAGTATACACCTTGATGGAATTCACTTCAGCACAGATTGACAGAATCAAAGAGCTTGCCACGATGCTCACTCCGGTATCGGATATAGCAGTCCTGATGGACGTGGACGAACGCCGTCTGCGGGAAATCATTTCCGACAAGTCCCATCCGGCCAGCATTGCCTACCGCAAGGGTAAAGCCGAACGGGCATTGCAGATCCGGCAGAACGAGCTGGAACTGGCCGAAGCCGGAAGTCCGTTGGCCGTCCAGCTGATCGGTACATACCTCCGTGACATGGATTCCGACGAGGATTTATAACTATGCCATTACCCGCAACGATTGATATTGCCAAAGAAAACCTTTTCGCCTCGATAGACGAGATGAGAGAACGTAATATTCCCGAAGTCATCCAGCAGCGCCTGCTCCGGCTTCGGGACATGTATAATTACTGGCTCCAGTACCCGCGCATACGTGAACAGGAAATCGTATTGGAACTTCAGAAGCGGTACAATATACAGAAATCGGCAGCTTACGAGGATATCCGTATCATCAAATACCTGCTGGGTGATCTGAACAAGGCCACTAAGGATTACCATCGATACCGGTTCATCCAGCGCAACGAAGAGAGTTACGAGATGGCCAAGCGCATGAAGGATGCCAGGGCGATGGCAGCCTGTGACAACTATTATGCCAAGTACATGCAACTCGACAAGGAGGATGCAAAGGATATGGGCTACGACAAGATTGTGGTTCAGCCCTTCCAACCCTCCACCGATCCGACCATTTTGGGCATCCGTCCGATACCGAATATCCGGAAACGCATTGCGGATAAGATTAAGCAGTACATGAATGAAGATGTGCAGGACATCCAGTTTGAGGATGCCGACTTCAACGAGGATGATATCTTCAATCCCAAAAAGTCACAGGAGGAACCTGAACCATGAGAGAATACTTTCACGAGACACAGCAGCAGGTTCTTTACACTCCGGCCAAGGATATCGTATTGTGTGCCGGTCGTGGTTGGGGGAAGGGGCCGATTCATGCTGCCATCAACCTGCGTAACATGCAGCGCATGCCGGGAAGTATCACCGGTTTTGTGGCGGCCAACTGCAAACGTGCCCTCACCAATACCATCCCCTCCATGCTGATACACTGGCAGCGATGGGGATTCAAGCGTGATGTTCACTGGACAATCGGCAAGAAACCGCCTAAGTCCTGGGGATGGGGTGAGCCTATCTTCCAGCCTGACAACTGGGAGAATGTCATTTCTTTCTACAACGGTTCCATCGGATACATCATCAGCCAGGACCGTTCCGGTACATCCAACTCCTTTTCACTGGATTACCTCGATATCGACGAAGCGAAGTACATCGACTTCGAACAGCTGAAGGACGAAACCCTTCCGGCCAACCGTGGTAACAAACAGTATTTCGGACACCACTACTTTCACCATGGTATGCTGATTACTTCGGATATGCCTGTCACGAAGAAAGGTTCCTGGTTCCTGGAGTACGAGAAGAAGTGCGACCCGGAACTGATAGAGGTCATCCAGGCGACGGTACATGAGATATGGCGGACAAAGAAACGGATTCGTGATCTTCAGGCCAAGTCTGATCCTGTTCCTTTGTATCTGAAGGACTATCTCCGCACGTTGAACCGTGATGTGTGTCGGCTTGGATCCGTGGCTGTCTTGTACCGTGAGTTCTCTACCATCGAGAACATGCAGCTGCTGGGCGAGGCTTTCATCAATCAGATGAAACGTGACCTTCCGCCGCTTACCTTCCAGACGGCCATTCTCTGTCGGCGTATCGGTATCAGCAAGGATGGATTCTATTCCAGCATGACGGAAGGTCACAAGTATAATGCTACTGACTTCGGTTACCTGGATAGTCTGGAGTATCATTTCGATAAACTCAAGGAGCCTTCCTGCCTGATGGATGCTGACCTGGACAGGGATAAGCCTATCTGTATCGCCTTTGACTTCAATGCCAATATCAACTGGCTGGTAGCCGGTCAGCTGGACAGGAACAGGCTGAAGGTGCTCAAGTCCTTTTGGGTGAAGTATGAACGTAAGCTCGAGGCTCTGGTGGATGACTTCTGCAAATATTACCGGCACCAGCGGCACAAGGAAGTGATATTCTATTACGACAGTACGGCCTTGGGTTCCAACTATGCGGTCAATGACGAAGACTTTCATTTCGTGGTGGAGCGTGCTTTTCGGGATAGGGGATGGGAGGTTCGCTCAGTCTATATTGGCAATCCGATGAAGCACATCGAGAAGTGGCTACTCATCAACCGGATGTTTGCCGGTAAGGCTAAGCTCATTCCTTTCTTTAATGAACAGAACAATGAAGACCTGCTTATCTCTGTCCAGACTGCAGGTATTTATAATGGCGGTAAGGACAAACGGGGTGAGAAGCTGGCTGAGACGGAAGAGGACCAGCTTCAGGCAAGAACGGACGGCTCGGATGCCTTCGATACTTTGTGTATCGGTTGTGAGCGGTTCCCACAACAGACGTTCGATCTCTTTGTAACCTCGTCCATGTAATCAGAATTGCTAATTAGATTTTATTGAATCCTGCTTCGACGGTTGACTGTCTGAGGCAGGATTTTTTATGCGTAGGTGCGGCGTACCGCGCTTTTGTGAAAAATCATTACATATTCCGATTTTTTTTAATGGCTAATTAGCGGTTATGGCGTAGGGCGGTGGGGGGTCGGATTCCCGACTTCCGCATAAAATGCGGGTTGTTTCATGGCGAAATGCTTGTTAATGTGCGGGTTTTCTTGCGGAGAAGCGGAAATTTTGAAGAAAACAGACGAATACAGACGGGATAATGGAGATAATCAGTTGGGAAATAGGCTGCTGGACTCCATGTCAAAGGCCGTTCTGACGGTATGCAGGCATCCTGACCGACCTTTGCCATGGAGCCTCGGTAGCGGTAGAAAGACACTCGCTAGTCTTTCTGTCTGTTGTGATGGCGTTCACGCAGCGGCCCACCCGCCCCGTTGCTCTCCCTACTGGCGGTATAGCCGGAGGCTATGGATTGTTTGACTGCTCTTCTTTTCTGCTCTTCGCCCGCATTTCGGTATCACTTCCGCTACGGTTTATGCCTTTTGTACCTGCAAAGGTAAATGTTCCGATTCGTATGCCAAGTTCAAGACGGGTTCCTGAAAAAATCTCCACCCCTTCAGGGTCGTATTCAAGGCTCCGCTTTTCCGGAAAATTTGTCTTTATACGCCTCAGAACACCTTTTGAGGCAGGTGTAAAAGGCGAAAACAAACCGCAGCGAAAGCGAACGGAATAAAAAAAAGCTCAGAGCAGGAAGAGCAGGGTAAAAGGCTCAACTCCCGGGCTCGGCACCAGAATAACTTACAGACCTACCGATATGAAGACCTATAGCCAAGCATTTGAACGACAATGGAGCAAGCTGATGTATGCTTTCTTCGATTACTTGCCTACCCGTTACAGACAGGTTTCCCCTCATGACTGGAATGTGCGTCGGTTGATTTGGGGATTCAAGGAGGGCAGAAACAGTTTGCAGGTAGCCAAATTGGTTGCCGATAAGATGGTACGGACTTTCGGAAAGGAAGCGGAAAACATCGTGTTCTGCTGCATTCCGGCAAGCAGCGGAGCGAAGAACGAAATCCGTTACAGGGACTTTTCCGCAGAGGTGTGCAGACTGACGGGAGCTGTCAACGCTTACGACCATATCAAGGTATCGGGCGAACGTCTTGCCATACACGAAAGCAAATCGGGCAAACGGGTGCAGAATGTGCAGACGGTTGATTTCGATACAGATTTCTTTCGGGGTAAGCGGATTCTGGTTTTTGATGACGTGCTGACCTTGGGCTTTTCATACGCTCGCTTTGCCTGTAGGCTGGAAACGTTCGGGGCTTCCGTTGTCGGCGCTTTTTTCTTGGGTAGAACTTTATTGTTGAACTGATATAAAACGATTTGTTATGAGAGATTTGTTTGAAATTTGTGGAGAATGCAGACACCTGTCGGATGCGCAGGTAGTATATCGGATTACTAACAGCGAAAAGGCATCGAAAGAGGTGGAACGTATGCTGGTACAGGAAGATAAGGTGACGATAGAGGACATCTGTCAGAAACTGACACCGGCACGCCGTGACATGGCGCTTGCCGTGGTGGAACTTTACAGACGCCTTTCGGAACGCAAAGTGAATGCGGAGATTATCCGCAGCAGTAAGGACATTTATCGGGTGATGACTCCCTGTATGCATGATTTGAAAATAGAAGAATGCTGGAGTATCTTTCTGAACCAGTCTAACCGTATCATCCGCAAACAGCGTATTTCTGTAGGAGGTCTGACGGCTACACAGGTGGATATAAGGGTAATTATGGCGGAAGCCTTGAAGTGTAATGCCACCGCCATGATACTTTGTCACAACCATCCGTCAGGTAGCTGTCGGCCGAGTAACGACGACAACCGACTGACGGAAAGTCTGAGGCAGGCTTCCATAGTGATGAATATCCGCTTGTTGGACCACCTGGTCTATGCTGACGGGGATTATTTCAGTTATGCGGACGAAGGGCGTCTGTAGGGGCTGCAAATGGCTGTAGCAGCGTTTTAGGGAGGTGGGTAGCGTAACAGCCGCCCGCCGCCCGATTTTACCGCTTCATCACTTCGTTGGCGGCAAAATCGGGCGGCGGGGTCAGAGGAATGAGCTTTCTACGCCTGGAATCGGCGAATATCGATTGATTTTTCTAAAAGGTAGAAAAAATTCTATCAATTCTTTGGAAATGGTAGAATAATTACTACCTTTGCATCACTGAACTAAAAAAGGAAAGGAGGACTAATGATAAAAAGTTCAGAATTTCATAGGCAATTACTTAAAAAAGGTAAGAAGCGTGGTTGGAAATGGTTGCAGGGTGAAGGTGATGGAAGTCACCGAATTTATGAAGACAAAAATGGAATTCGTTATCCCGTTCCTTTTCATGGGAGTAAGGAAATTGGAGAAGGCCTGAGGAAAAAAATCATTAAGGACATGGAGCTTGAATAAGCTCCTTTGTCCATTTGTTTCAAATACAAGCTGTACAAGAGCTTTGGAACATAAAACTTTTAGATTATGTTTATAATTAAAGTAACAATTGAAAAAGGCGCTGATTTATTTAGTGCCTGGGCTGAAAACATCCCTGGAATTTATGGTGAGGGAGAATCAGTAAAAGAAGTAAAGGAAGATATTCTAAAAGCTATTGCCCTATTTAAAGAGCATAATGATGAGAAGAACATTCCTGAAGAACTCAAAGGTGACTACGACATTGAATGGCACTTTGATGTACAGTCATTTTTACAGTATTACAGCGGAATCTTTACCAAAGCCGCTTTAGAGAGAATTACCGGTATCAATCAAAAACAATTAGGACATTATGCTTCTGGTTTGAAAAAACCGCGTAAGGCACAAGTTGAAAAAATTGAAACAGCCTTACATAATTTTTTTGATGATATGCGCATGGTACATCTAGTATAAAACATTATGATCATTGCCAAATCCGATAATAGGCTTTGATTTTGTTTCGAAGGAGTCATATTGACTCCTTTTTTTGACTTATATCTTGATAAGACATATTTATATTTTTTACATCTTTGTATATTCTTAAATTAAACATCAAATGCATAGGGAATATATTGATAGTCTATATAATAAGTTTCGAAGAGAAAGTAACTATGAAACTAAGAGCCAATTTATGTTTAACATAATTGAAATCAAAATAAAATTCAACTTAAAAGATTATAGGTACTCTTTGTATACTGACATAAAACTATTTTTAAAATATTACATAAAATGTAGAGAATTCAAGGATTATGGATATGACTCTCTAAACCATGATAAGATTTTACAATATATCAATTACTTAGTCCCCCAAAAATCACTAAATCTTCTTTTATATTTAAAAAGAACCCTCCAAAAATCATTTAACGATGTTGATTGGCTTGATAAACCTATTAGTAAAACTAAAGTTCGAATATATATGAGTAAATATAATATCCTTATGGCAATATTATATAAATCAACATACTCTCTTGTCAACATGATTATTTTTCTTTTATTTTTATTTTTTATAATATGTCTAATTTTATATCCAGTATCAGACCCTATAATTCCAATGTTCGAAATAGAGCATGGTATGTACCATTCCAATTCAACTATTAATCATATTATCAATGTATGCGGATTGATTCTAGATCTCGATTTAAAATGTAAAGTTACAACACTTTCTTCATCAGGTGTCATATTATATGGTATAGGTAAATTGCTATTTTGGATTGTTATTTCTAATTTTGTCTTACTGAAGATTGAAAAAAAATTATCGATAGAATGAACAATTATAATACTTTTTTTAGCTTTATATTAAGGAGAAAAAACTCTATATATTATCGAATATTATGCTTAGCATATGCCGTTTTTTTTGTTATAATCCATGACAATTATTTCAGTGGCTGGGTTTATATCACTGTTATGTTCCTTTATTTTGTAACATATCTATCACTTGTTACATTATATCGACATTCTAGTGATACAATAAGATTATTATTAGATTATACATTCATAACTTTAATTATTCTAGGGCAAAATCCGAATAATTTAACAGCACTTGTATTTATACTTTTACCTATATTCAACGCTATAAATTTTACAGGCAAAAAACGAAATCCTATATTGCTCTTCTCCTGCGCTCTGATATCATATGTAACAGCCAGTTTTTTCTTTAAATTCAACTATTTTAACATATTATCTGTAATACTAGGGTTTGGTAGCCTGTTCATCATTGACATTTACTCCTCCAGTAGATGGAAAGCTAATTTATTCTCTCAAACGTTATTAGATTTAGTTGATAAATATTATCTAGTTATCGATAAACCTCATAAAATTTTTAAAGAAGCTGTAAGACGTATAAATGAGTACCTAAAAATTAATATCATTCAAGATATATATTGTTTTGAAAAAGAAAAAGATAGCTTTAAAATATTGACCTCTTCTAATTTTATCTTTAATTTCGTATTAGGATTAACCGATAAAAACAATACAAAATTAAACGATGAGCTACTGGTTGAAAATGTAAAATTTGAATATGATGGCAAAGAAAGTAAATACAATATGGCGTATTTAGCCACTTGTTCTTCAAGCTTCGCAGACAACCCTAAACAATATTTATTTATTGTCACACTATTTGCTCCATTACCATTATCACTAATAGGTTATGATTATTTACTTGTTCCATTTTTTAGAAGAATAGCCAAATTTTTACTTAGTGAAAGTGTTCTAAAAGAATTAAGAAGAAAAACGATGCTAGACATTCGTAATAAAGCAAGATTTGTTGAACAATCTGTTAGAACAATGCATTTTCTACGTAATAGTTTAAGTGCATACAAAAATTTAACCCAACAAATAGATGCAAAACAATCATGCAAATCAGAAGAAATGAGAAGAAAAATAGATTCTCTAATAATAAAGAATAATAAGTGTGCCAAGAATGAGCTTGAAAAAATCACGAAAAGAGCAGATTTTTTGTTGGAGAAAGATAAAAATCCATTTGAAATAGAAGAATTAAAACCCTATTCATTTATAGATATCTTTACAGAGCTTAGAAATGTTTGGAATGAGTCTTTTTCAGATGAAATAATAGAGATTGAAAATATTGATGTAGAAAGATGCGAGAAATACAAAATAAATTCTAACTTTGAAGGGCTGGATATTCTATTCTCAGATTGGATATCTAACATGTCTAAGTATAAAAACGACTGCGTATGGTGTAATGTTAGTGTCAAGGAAAATAATTTAATTATCAAGTTTGAAAATGATTATACTTGTACAGAAGATAAGATTACTCAACTAATTTCAGATTTAAATGAAGATGATAGAAGATTGATTACCCGACGAACCACCCATGGCATATATTTAATAAAAAAAGCAATAACGGAACTTAATATTAATCATAAAGCATATAAAGCGAAAAGAGAAGAATGTGGCGATACTATCGTTTTAGCTTTAACCCTAGAAATGAAAAAAAACGAAGATTATGAATAATAATATTTTAATAATAGAGAATGAATATAGTTCAGTAAAAATCGCTTTTGATACAGCTAACACTTTGTGCTTTGATGATAAACTGCATTTTAAAAACATCTCAAAAGCTCAACAATTAACAGGACTGGATATTAATTCCTATAGTGTTATTTTTGTTGATATTAGCTTAGCAACCAATAGTACTTTAGACGGATTTGGTATTATTGAACAATTCCGATTATATCATCCAGACTTGATGAATCGTATAGTTATAATAACTGGTAATAATAAAATTAAAGATGCAATAAAAGAGCATAAACTAGATTCGTATAATTTAACCGTTTTAATAAAACCTGTTGGCTTTCAAGAGATAGAGAAAACCTTAAAAAGCAAAGGGGTTATTTAATAGCCACTTTTTCTATATTTCTTGTCATAATACAAATTTCACACAAAATCTAAATACATTTTAAGAACAGAACAATATAAATCTCCCAGCGGAAACTCCCCCAAAAGTTTCCGCTTATTTTTTGCCCTCCTCTTAACCTTTTATTACATTTGCGCTATAATCTTTATATCAAAAATTAACGCATACTATGGAAACACTGGATTTTGTTGCAGTAGATTTTGAAACCATGACACCGGAGCTAACAAGTGCATGTTCAATAGGGTTGGTAAGAGTGCATAACGGGGTTATCAGTCAGAAGCTCTATTCACTTATCAAACCCATACCTGACTCTCGGACTGAACGTAATACCCATGTACACGGACTGACAGATGAGATGGTAGCCGATGCCCCCACTTTTGCAGAACTGTTCCCTTTGATACAATCCCTCATTGAGGATCTTCCGATAGTCTGTCATAACAGTTCCACAGACATCAATGTCTTCAGGTACTGCATGGGGTATTATGGACTGACCGGGTTGAATCTGGAAAATTACGTTGATACTTTGGATTTGTATGGGAAAGGTCTGAAGGCTTGTTGCGAAGAAAACGGAATCATATTCTCCAATCACCATGATGCTTTAGCCGATGCTGAAGCTTGTGCCAAACTGTATCTTTGTTACAATGGACGGATTTCAATGGATCAGGCGCACTACAGCCTGAAGGAAGTGATGGCTAATAAGGAGGCGCGCAAGTATGAACATGATACCCTGATGCCTTTATCCGAAGAAGAAGTGAAAAATAAGGATACTATTTTCTTCCGAAAGAAAGTGGTGATTACAGGCATCTTTTGCGCCTATCCAGATCGTGATGAACTCGGTTCTATCCTAAAATCATTCGGTGCTGACGTTGACCGTGGTATTTCAGGAAAGACAAACATTGTTATTGTTGGTGAGGGGGCAGGGCCTTCCAAACTCAAGAAGATTGAAGAGCTTAAGGCTAAAGGAAAGGATATCCGACTCATTTACGAGGATGAACTGTGTAATATTATGAATAAAATATCAGATTAAATTTTTTTATTATGGATTATGATGTTATTCTTTTAATGACTGGCTTTATTGAGCTTGTGACATTGATTTGCTTTTTTGTTTTGTGTTCTAATGTTGGTGCCTTAAAGAAAAAACTATTAAATAATGGGGCTACCAATACTTCTATGTTTTCTTTATACTTATCTATGGGTGATAATGAAAATGCAAAGAAGTTATTGGTAAAGATCATTCTTTCGGATAGTCAGGTTCAGGATGCTTTGAACTCTTCACCGGAGAGCCTTCAGAATGTACTGGCTAAGTATAGCAAACCCATGAAGGAAGTTGGGTTAAGTATTGATGTTACTAAAGCAATAGTATATAAGAATATGTTTTAATTTCTAGGTTTTATGGCAGCAAAAAAAGAAAACGTGAACCTGACTTATGATGCTTTATGGTTCAAAATTTTTATGGATAGTTATGACATTAAATACTATGGACGTGAGATCTTTATTTCTGCTGGTTTATCCGGTAGACAAGATGTGTTTATGCAAATGTTAGGAAACATTGGCGGGTATGCACGGATGAATGATTTCAATAAGGATATTGATGTCGTTATCGTCTCCAATTATTTGATGGACAAATTCAAGAATGGAGAGAAAGATGACTTCTTCCAAATGTTGGAAGATGCCATTAATGGGAATAATACGCCGTATCGGAAACTGAAGTTCACTACTGAGAACCTGTTGTTGGATTATTTGAAAGACCGTGCCAGTGGAAGAATCCGGCAGAACCAGAAGGATTTGAAGGAAAAGGATAATACGGAAGAGTTGAATGAACGAATCGAAGCATCAATCGAAAAAGATCAAGTGATGTTGAATTTAATAAAGAAATATAAAGAATCTACAAAGGAACCGCAACAACAGAACTTGTTTTAAAAAGCGATGATGGATATAGATATGTATTTGATAAAGCCTGTGTAAAAACAGGCTTTTTATTATATTAAGGCTAATAATAATCTATTCAGTTGTAATGATAAGTTGAAAAAAATGAGCAAGGGATATAACAATGTTGTATTAGTTATAGGCAATGGCTTTGATTTAGATTTAGGATTGCCTACCAGTTATTCATCGTTTATACAAAGTCAATATTTTGATAATCATGTTTCTGAACAACAAAAAAAAAGTGATACATGGAATACTACAACTGACAGTGATTATCTGTTCGATTATTTATATAGTCGTATCGAATGGAGAGATAGTAGGCATCTTGATGCCAAAAAATGGGTAGATATAGAAAATGAATTAATAGATTTTGCAACTCGTAAAAGTGATATTCTGTCGTCTTTCCCTATAGCTGATGAAAAAGAAAAAAATATGTTCTATCTTCTTCAAAACGAATTGTGTAATTACTTGTCTACTATAAACTATGATAATGTTAACAAAGATTCATATGCGATAAAGGTGCTAACCGCTGTCAATAATTCTTTATGAGAAGTAATTTCGTTCAATTATACCGATCTTTCAAGGTTAGATTCGTTTTTATTAAATCCTTTAAAGGTGCCGATTGAATATGTTCATGGAAAACTTGCCGATAGAACAATTATTTTAGGCGTACAGGATAATGTTGATTTCGACCCAAGTTATAGTTTTTTGATAAAGACATTTAGTCCTCACTATAAGTCACATAATGTTAGGAAAAAGCTGCTTGATGCTGATGAAATAATTTTCTTCGGGCATTCATTAGGTAAAACTGATTATCATTATTTTGAAGAATTATTTAAACGCCAATCCAATCCAGAAACAGCAAAAGATGATTTATTTATGAGAATTTTTACATTTGATGAAGAGTCGAGAAGAAATATTTTACTTCAATTAAGAGAAATGAATCATAAAAGAACTAATTTCTTGTTTGATCTTTGTGATTTTGAGTTATATAGGACTAAAGATAAACAGGATGATGCTAAAATAGAGTCATATTTAATAGCTTTAAGGAAAAGAATAAATCATGGCTTGTCAAGATCTCATAAGGGCGTACATTTCGTTTAAAAAAAGTGGCGATAGAAATATCAGAATTTCTTTTGCCAATTCAAAACAAAAACATACATTTGCAATGCGTTACATTTGATACAGGCGAGGATGGCTCGCTAATAAACATTGCTGCGGGCATTTTTTATGCTCTTAGCTTTGCCTATATAAACTTATGGTTCCGACCCCCGTGTGGAGCGTTAATGCGCCCACTGCCTGTATCAGGTGTAACGCGACGGGAAAGCGGAACCTTTCTTGTTTCCTTTCCCGTAATTAACCAACATATTGTTTCATTTTAATCGCGTTACAAAAATGAAAAATCAAATTGCATTGCCTGTACGCCAGGCAAAAGAAAGCCGTATATCGTTATGGCTTAAAAAAGAGAATCGGTTCTTTACTTTCCTGCTCGAGGAAAAGGTTACTAACTACCGTGCCCTGCTGTTCTGGCAGCTGGTGATTTCCTTCGCTCTCTTAATCGGTACCGTATTCGCCCATCCGTTGGCGGCTGTTGCAGTTACGCTGTGGTTCGGTCTGTCTGTTGGTCAACTTAAAAAAGCGGAGCGGTATGGCAAATAATGCAGTTTATCGGGTTGAAAAGACGGTTGTCTATGAGAATGGCAAAGTCTTGAATGAATGTTATTCTATTCTCTTTTATCAGGACCAGATTCTGAACTGTATGCGTGAAGAACTGATAGAACTTCATCAACTGATATCTTTGGCATTGAATGACAGAAAGGAGGTTTCGGATGAACAAGAAAGCTGAATTTGACGAAACGATACTCATCCGGTACCTGGAGCATTATCTGCCCGGTAAACCCGGCGATGAACGGGTGATATACAAGACGACACAGCAGATCCAGGATGAACTGGCCGATATGGTGGAGATGGGCATCAATGACATCGCCAGACACCTGCATGAATTGGGCTATGAGGTGGGGTTGTCACCGGACAACCGGCCGGCATGGATCCTGATGGAACATTGATATTTTTTTCTACATTTTATAGGAGGGCGTGGCGCTGGGATAGCGTTGCGCCTTTTGTCTTTTTAGCCCTTTCTGCATCCGTATATCTTTGAGAAAAACAACGAAAATGCTTACTGTCAAACAAGATATACCGGATTTTGTACTGTCTTCGCAGTTGGACAATTTCATCATCGGAGCGGATAAACAGGTGACGTTCACCTTGAAGAAGGAGAGTTCTGTCATCCTGCAGGAAACCTATACACCGGATTCGAACCAAGAAATCAACGTGTTGGACCTGTTCTCGCTGATGGAACCTTATCTACTTTCCTCCCAGCTGCTGCAGTTTAGCTATTCCCTGTTCGCTTCCGGAGAAACGGCGGTCAACAAATCCTTCATTGTCCTGTTATGCCGGCACATTGTCCCCTGTTCGGCGGATGATTTTGTAAACGGTTATTTCCTGACAGCTTTGGCCGGACGTGACAAGGTGACTTCGTTTGAGCGCACGGAAACGCTGTATCTGACTACCGGTAAACTGGCTTCCGGAGGTACCACCATCCCGATAATGGTAGAATGTGTCTTTGTCAATGACCGGAACCAGCTGCTTTCTTCCACCCGTTCCCTGGGTAACGTGGCCGATTACGGCATCCGGTCCGTAGATGTGTCTCCTTCCCGATTCACCCAGTCCGGCTACCGGCTTTTGCGTTATACCGTTCTGGCAGGTGCCAGAAGATTGGCTTTCCGGGTAGATCATGGGGAGCCGGAAACAGTGGGACTGAAATTCCGTAACTCGTTCGGTGTGCTCGAGACATTCTACTTTGTGGGGGGAGAAACGGTGGAACCGGAACTGACCCGCAGCGCTTCCTATTTCAGCGGCCGGTATCGGACCTATCATGTGGACGAGCAGCGCAAGCACACGGTCAGTACCGGATTCATCCCGCAATCGATGTATCTTTTGGCCGATGACGTGGCAAGGTCTTGCGAAGTATACCTGATGGATAGTTCCGGAGATATTCCGGTCACAATCATCGAAAGCGATACGGGCCGGAACGATTCCGATGACGGGCTGTTCTCCTTTACGGTGACTTATATCCATGCATCCCGGTGCCAGCAGCGTATGACGTTGTTGCCGGATATTTTCGATGATACATTCGATGACACATACAATTAAAGCCTATGAACGTAATACATATCAAAGACGCATTGAGGCTACTCGAGTCCGGGCAGCCCTGTAACCTGAAGCTTTGGAAACTCAGTACTGGGGACATCTTGGAGTACAAGGGAGCTGTCTGTATAGGCTCCCATTGGCGGGGCGGTACACATCGGGTACGTCTCCCGAACTCCGGGCTGATACGCAGCTTCCGGGATATAACGCTCTTCGAGATCAACAACATGACGATTTACCTATAAACGACGATTATGGACAAGATAACTTCACAATACGATGCCGCATTCATACCAGGGGAGATTTTTAATATCGAGGTTTCGAACGTGGCCACAGAAATGGCTTCCGTAACGGACAGTAGTCTGGTATTTGATGAAGACGCGGATATTCAGACGACACCGGTTCCTGGACGGAACGGCATGGCGTATGTCAATTTCGGGACAGATAACCAGTTGCCGTTTGAGATCATCAGGATGATTGGGGTGGATGAGGTGATGAGTCAGAACAAGCTGTTCAATGTCATCACCTGTTACGGTGCCGGTCTGAAGTACATGGACGTGGATACTGAGAAACCGACCAGGCATCCGGAAATCAGGAGATGGATGCTGCGGAATAGCCTTCCGACTTTTCAGCTCGAGCAGGCCACCGACATGAAGTATTTCTTCTTCTGTGTGTCGGTAATCATCCTGTCCAAGGATGGGGAACGCATTAACCGGCTTGTACATAAGGAGGCTTGTTACTGCCGTTTCGAGAAAGCCAAGAACGGTAAAATCAACCATGTAATCTATGCGAACTACCGGAGCAATACGACATTGGCTCCAGCTGATTATGAAGTGATCCGCCTGCTTGACCCGCGCGATCCGATGGGGGAACTTATGGTGTTGATGGGACGGGAACCCGGACGTGATGGCGAGACCAGAGTAAGAACCGGTGAGCGGAAATTCGCTATTCTGGTACGTTTCCCGACTCCTGGATTCCAATACTATCCCATACCGTATTACACCAGCATTTTCCGGGGGGACTGGTACGACATCAAACGGCTGATAGGAAAAGGCAAGAAGGCAAAACTCCGTAACCATGCCAGCGTAAAGTACCAGGTTGAGGTACATAAGGACTACTGGAGTAACATCTGTGCTGAAGAGCATATCACGGACCCGCTGAAGAAGCTGGAACGCATCAAAAAGGAAAAGGAGAATATCAAGAATTTCGTTTCCGGTATCGAGAACTCCGGGAAGGTATGGATTACCGGTTACTACATCGATCCGAACGGACGGGAAGTGAAGATGGTGCGAATCAATGTCATCGAAGCCGGGAAGGAGGGAGGCGACTGGAGCGAGGATATCCAGGAAGCCAGCAATATCACCTGTTACGGCGACAACATCCATCCGAATCTGGTAGGCGCTACGCCTGGCAAGAGTCAGAGTAACAACTCCGGTTCGGATAAACGTGAACTGTTCACGCTCAAGCAGGCTCTCGAGATACCTTTCCATGACCTGATGAATATCCCTCACAACATCGTGATAGAATATAATGGCTGGAGTGAGAAGGTATATCCGGATGTTCCCATGGTACTGCTCACCACCCTTGACCAGAATACGGATGCAAAGACATCCACATCGCATGTCTCAAACCTAAATCAAAATACTGATGATAACGATAACTAAAGATGTATTCGAACAGATAATATCTTCTGCTACAGATTCCTCCTCAGAAGTGTTCGATATGATTTATCCTCACTTTACTGAAGTGGAGGAATGTCTGGACAATGAATTGCTGGGAGTGATGGCCGGAAAGTTTGATTCTGTTCCCGGCCTTGAAGAATGTGTGACCCGGCTAGTATGCCTACGTACCTATGCGGAACAGATTCCGCATCTTGATCTGGTGTTGACACCAACGGGGTTTGGCGTTGTTTCTAACCAGAACCTGGCTCCGGCTTCTGCAGATAGGGTGAAGAACCTGCTGCAGCAGGTCGTAAATGCTTACGAAGATACCTATGACCGATGCCTGGAGATGTTGGTTGGTACTGACTGGGCAGATACCGCATTGGCCCGTGTGAATATCCCCAACCTGATTTATACGGCCAGGCAGTTGAAGCTGTACGCTGATTTCCCGTCGGCAGACGTTCATCGCTCCAAACTGATTGAGTTCCGGACAAGGATGTATCAGGCTGAAGAGAAAATCATGCAGCACGTATCGGCCGAGTTTTTCGAACACATGCTGGAACAGGCACGGCATAACGCTTTCACCAAAGAGGAGTCCGCCATGGCCGACTACATGTGTAAGTTCATCGGTTTCTGCATCGCCAAGAACTGGCCGGCAGCAAAGAGTATGCTGGAGCGCATCGAGAACTACGCGGAATCCAAGGTGGAGGTATTTACCAGCTACAAGGATTCGTCAGCTTATAAGGTCAAACATTTTGAAACATATCAGAATGAAAAGGGAGATTCCACATACTTTTTCGGGTAGGATACTCGATTTCCGGTTCCCTACGGCATGGCAGCAGCTCAACCAGGAACAGCTTCGGTATGTGTTCCTGGTCATTACCCTGTTTCCTCCGGTCAAGGCAAAGACCTACGTCTTTATGCGATTCACTGGCATCCGTATCCGCAAGCGCGTAAAGGAAGGATGGCTTTGTACATTCCGCCTGAACTGGCACAAAAAATTAAGATTCATCCTGCAGGACTGGCAGATTCATAGTTTTCTCCGGCAAATCGATTACATATCCCAACCGAACACCTGTCCCGTCCGACTGGATAAGATAGGCGGCCGGTATGCCATCGATGTAAAGCTGCACGGCCTGAGCTTTGAAGACTACCTGTGTTGTGAGAACTATTACCAGGGCTATCTGTATTCTCAGGATGTATCACAACTTAAATCCTTGTATGGCTTCCTCTATAAAAAGAAACCGGGCTTCAGGGGTTCATTGAAAGCTGCCTTCTCTCGAATCAAGGGATATGAACTGGTTTCCATATTTCTTTGGTGGGGAAGCATCAAACTGTATTTCGCTTCGCTTTTTCCTCATTTCTTCCAACCGTTCCAGCGGATGGATGACGCTGATCAGCCGGAAGTACCCGACCTGATGGGCGCGATGAACGCCCAGATCCGGGCGTTGACCGGCGGCGATGTGACGAAAGAGAAGGAAGTACTGCAGATGGACTGCTGGCGGGCGCTGACAGAACTGGATGCAAAAGCACACGATATTCAAGAATTAAAATCTAAACAGAAAAATGGACACAACTAGATTCTTTGACGGCCATGCCTATTTCACGGAACTGACAGAAAAGAATAGGCTGGCCAAGGCGAACGCATTCTTTCCATGTTCCTGTAGTGGTATCAATTCACTCCAGGATGTACTCGATAACTTCCGTAAACGGTCTTCCTTCGTTTGTATCGATGATACCAACGACGCTGCCGTCGAACAAATCGGGGGTGGCTGGTTCAAGAAACGCACCTTCACGGTATTTCTTCTTATCCGGTACAAATACGATGACATGACCGACCGGGCGGCAAAACTGGACATCTGCCGGCAGCTCTTCCGGCAGTTCCATTCCCGTATGATCCGTGACAAGTATATCTACGAAGATTTGGATTTATCCTTCCTGAATGTGTCGCGTATCTATGCCCGTGAGCTTGGAGAGTATTTCATTTCCGGATGCACGGGCTTATATTTCATGGTTGAGCTGACAGAACCGACTGATCTATGTTACAAGGAGGACGAATGGGATGGCTAGAGGATGGCATGGAATGAATACAGGATGGCACAGTCTTGATTCAGAAAAGAAACGGAAAATGGCAGAAAATGCCACCCCTGAAGATCGCTTAAAATACATGAATGCATGGTCTGAGATGATGGTAAATATCTGGCGTGAGAAGATAGAACGATTGCACGTAATAGATACATATACTTTGCATCGGCAGATTACTGAGAATGTAGCAGGATCAACAGATTTTGCGACCATACAGCACAAATTCATGGAGTATGGTATATACCAGGATTGCGGTACTGGAGTTGGATATAAAAGAGGTAATCAAGGTTACCTTGAGGTGTTGGATTATAGATATCGAGAGGAAAATAGGCTGGATATTCCACGAAAAAGAGGCCCAGGCTGGGGAGGTGGTTATACTTCGGGTGAAACGAGGTATCCACGAGAATGGTTCTCACGTCCGTATTATGCTTCAGTTATGGTATTAAAGGAACAGATGGCGTACATGTATTCTGAAGAATTTTGTGGATTGATTGTTGATGCCATTCAATATAACGAGAGAATAAGAGGGACGTCCTTAAGAAATCGTCTTTGGGGCTCTCATTGGAAGAATAAGAACAAGTATTCTTTTTGATGTCTTTTTGAAATCTACTACGGTAAGTTTACTTCGTAAAAAAGAAGATATTATGGCAACAAAAACTTTCGAAGAACTAAAGCAGCTGGCTATACAGATTCGTGACGAGAAAACGAACAAGCAGAATACAGCGACCCGCATCGGAACACAGATGTTGGAACACCTCAATAAGCTGGAACAAGATTACTATGATAAGACAGCGACAGATAAAGAACTGAAGCAACGGGATGAGAAACTGAGCGAATTGTCCTCACTCGCTGGTGTATATAAAATCTTTGATTTTTCGTCTGAAAATTACCTTGCAAATTTTTCAGATATTAAATTGAAAGCTGGGGTTGAATACTTTGTGTATGCAGAAACTGATAGTAAAGAAATAAGACTCATATTATGTTCAAAAAAGTATAATTATATTGATGGAAATTATTACGAAGATGGGGATTACCCAAGGGTAACATTTGTTAACGGGAAAGGATTTATTAAAATTAAAAATGATACTGATACAGATTTAGGGGATTGGGGATTTCAGTCTTCAAGTACAGCTAAAACAGGAACTGTTAAATTTACTTTTTTTGCTTCAATGTCATTAGGACAAAGCGTAAGTGCCATAAACGATGAAATAACCGATATAAAAGGTTACAAACAAGTAAATTCAAATGTATTAAATTTAAATTCAACCGTCAATCTAGGAGATTTGCAATTTCAAATTACAGCAAATAAAAAGTATTTGTTAAAGGTTGATTGCAGCAATCCTTATAATGTCACAATATTGGGAAATCCAAAATTAAATTATATTGATGGGAATTACTATGAAGATGGCGATTACCCAAAGGTGAATTTAACTAATGGGCAAGGGAGTATAGTTATTAGTAATAGTACAGATATAAATTTAAGCTCATTTGGATTTTTTTCAACTGAAACGTCAGCAATGTATGAGGGTAATTATACCTTTACTTTGTTTGAGTTAGGCGAAAATAGTGTGAGTTTAATGTTTTTAAATCAAATGATTAACGATATTAATGGAGATATACAAGACATTAATGAAAAAATAGATGATATAAGGGGTTACAAACAAGTAAATTCAAAAATAATTAATTTTAATTCAAGTTCCTTTCAAGGAAATCTACAATTTTCAATTACAGCAAATAAAAAGTATTTACTAAAAATTGACTGTAGCGAATCAAATAATATAACTTTATTTGGAAATCCAAGTTTAAATTATATTGATGGAAATTACTATGAAAGCGGTAATTCTCCAAAAGTAAAAATTACTAATGGCAAAGGTAGTATAATACTTGGTAATGATAAAGATACAAGTCTTTCAACATGGGGATTTTTTTCCGCAGAAGGAGTAGTAGATCATGAGGGGGACTATAAGTTTACCTTGTTTGAATTGTTTGAGTTAGGCGAAAATAGTGTGAGTTTAATGTCATTAAGACAAAGCATTGATGAAATAAACATACCACAAATTGCTAAAACAAATGGATTTATAAGGATATTTCATTCAATGGGAGGGATAGGAGATAGTTTGTCAAGTGGTGAAATTGTAACGGGGAGTGGAACAGATGATGACCCTATTTTATATAATGATAGGTATAATTTTTCATGGCTGGCCAATATAGCGAGAAAATATAGTGCTGATTGGAGATGTTTTTCAAACGGCGGTCAGACAGCGCAAGGATGGCTGGGAAGATGGCTTTCAGAATTAACGTCTGAGGAAAATAAAAGAAGTTTGTATTTTATTGCGTTAGGAACTAATGATGAAGGATTGATAAATAAAGGACAACTTGTTTTAGGAACAAAAGAGTCAAACTCAGATGAAGCTTCGTTTGCTGGATATTATAAGAAAATAATTGAATCAGTTCATGCTTATTCACCACATTCCATTATAATGTGCTGCACTACTTATGGTAAACAAACTGTTTTGAGCCCTATTAATAATCTTATACAAGAAATAAGTGATTTATACGATTATTGTTATTTTATCAATATAGCTCAAAAAAGCACTTTTAATTTAGGCAGCGAATATGTACGAGGTGGGCATTTTGATACCCTTGGCTATGTAAAATTTGCTGATGCTCTTGAAATCTTAGTAAATGATGTATTAGAAGAAAATAAAACAAAACTTGTAACGTGGGGTGTAGACGCTCCTAATTAGCCCCCTCGGTCAGTTTATAATCATTCAAAATAAATCACTTATGACTTCAGCCCTGCAAGATGTATTTTGTAGGGCTTTGTCTTTTTATGCCAGCCTGGGTGACAATACATTTGGGAAAACACTTAAAAACATGGAGAAATATGTAGGTTTTATTACACAAGACATTCGTTCCGGCGTGACAATTATCTTCATTTGTCTGATACTGATATGCTGTGTCTGTATGTTGGATTTATGGACAGGAATTGATGCAGCCCGGGCAAACAAAGAAAAAATATGTAGTCGGCCACTACGTAAGACCGGTATAAAAATCGTCGATTACTTCAGGTTATTGTTGTTCTTTATCATGATTGATATACTGGGATTGTGTTTTCCCTGGTATAATCTCCCTTACGGAGCAATTATCGGGACTCTTGGCGTGATGATTGTCGAAGGTTTATCTATCATAGAGAATCTACGGAAGAAAAAAAGCCATGCGGCCGAAGTAGCAGACATGGCCGTACGCATTATGGAATGCGCGACACCTGAAGAAGCTCACAAGATTATCAAAACTATTAAGGAAGGAGTGAAGAAATGAAACAGTTACCACGAGGATTGCGGAATAATAATCCAGGTAATATCCGCAATTCAGATGCAACAGACTGGCAGGGTGAAGTTCCTGCAAACAAGAAGAAAGACAAATCCTTTGAAGAGTTCGAAGACATGGCACACGGCTATCGGGCATTGATTAAATTGCTGCAGAACTACCGCCGGAAATACGGATGTCAGACGATTGCTGACTTCATCAGTCGCTGGGCGCCCAGAACCGAGAACAACACATCAGGTTACATTTCACGCGTATGTAAGGAGATGCAGGTACCGACAACTTACGTTCCGAACGTGGAGGACAAAACGACCATGTGCGCATTTGCAGCTGCCATTTCTCAGGTAGAAAATGGAGTTCCGGCTGTAATGGCAGATGTAGAAAAAGGATGGGCTTTGTTATGAGAGCTATAATCATACTTTTTTTCTTCTTTGTGTGTGGTTCGGTGTTTCTCGGATGTAAATCCGGGAAGCACCTTACTTCAGGTAGTCACACACAGATTATCGTGCATGACAAACTGATACCTGTATTCCGTCCGGCTGACTCTGCATCCATCAGAGCCTTGCTGGAGTGCGACTCAAACGGTCGCGTCGTTCTTTCCTGGCTTGACATGGCACAGTCCGAAAATGCACGGCTTCGGTTTAAGTTGGACTCCATGGGGAATCTGCTGGCAGACTTTAAAGTTCCTTCAGATACGGTTTACATTCCAGGAAAAGACAGTACGGTTATTAAAGAGAAAGTCAAGACAGTAGAGATAGAGAAAGATCTTACTTCATGGCAAAGATTCTGTATCGGGTTTACTGTATTTGCGATAATATTCATTGTGCTGCTTGTCGGCTTCAAATTTCGTTCAATTTTAAATTTCTTCAGATAATATGGCTATAGACCAGGTAGCAACCGTCGAAGTCCGCGTAAACGGTGAAGAAGCAAAGCAGGAACTAAAGAATCTGGAGGCAATAGCATCCGGATTGAAAAAGGAACTGGCTGATGCGTACAAAGCCGGTGATACATCTAAAATCAAGCAGGTTACGTCCGAGCTTCGGAAAACGGAGGCCCAGATTAAGACGCTGAAGAAAGATACTACGGCGCTTACCGAGGTAATGAATAACCTCGACAAAGCCACGCCTAAAGAACTTCGTGCCACCCTGACGGCCATCAACCGCCAGTTGAACAGCGGCCATATTAAGCGAGGATCTGCGGAGTGGAAATATTACCAACAGCAGGCTAAACTGGTTACAGCTGAACTCCAGAAAATCAAGACAGAAGTTCAGGAGACAGAAGGGTGGCTCACCAGGTTCAATAACGGTTTGAGTAAATGGGGCGGTTTGCTTGCTACAGGTGCAGCCACCATTACAGGTATGTCCATGGCATTGAATACCCTCCGCAAGAATCGGGACTCTAAAGAATCCTCCCAGGCCGAATTGAAGGCTCTGACCGGACTAGATGATGAATCTATCCAGTGGCTTACCCGGCAGGCTGAGATTCTGTCTACTGCCATGGATGAATCCGGTCTGCGGATCCGTCAGTCATCTGACGAGATACTTCAGGCGTATATGCTGATTGGTTCCAAGAAACCGGAGCTGCTGAAGGACAAGGAAGCACTGAACGCGGTTACCATTGAAGCGATGCGTTTGGCTGCAGCCGCCAAAATCGATTTGAAGGATGCCGTGACAGCTACCACAGTATCTTTGAACATGTATGGTGAATCTGCTGATCAGGCAGCTCGCTATGTGAATGTACTGGCTGCAGGTTCCAAAGAAGGTGCAGCCGATGTGTCAGCCCAGGCAGCAGCGATTAAGAATGCAGGTGTGGCTGCAGCTGGCGCCGGAGTCAGCATCGAAGGTTTGCAAGGTACTATACAGATGTTGGCGGAGAAGGGACTGGAGGCGGAACCGGCCGGTACCGCACTCCGTAAGTTTTTCCTGGTATTACAGACAGGGCCGGACGAAACTAACCCGAAAGTGGTCGGCCTTCAGACAGCGCTTGAGAACCTGAACAAGAAATCTCTGACAGCGGCACAGATTCAGGCCATGTTCGGTGAAGAGGCATTCTCAGCGGCTACCATTCTGATAGATAATGCAGACAAGGTTCAGCAATATACCGAGGCTGTTACAGATACGAATATTGCCATGGAACAGGCTGCCATCAACTCCGATACCAATGAGGCGAAAATGGCTCAGTATCGAAATCGTATTAAAGAAGCTGGAATTGAATTGGCAGAAAGGTTAAATCCTTCGTTGTCAATGCTTACTGGTTGGACGACAAAAATCATAACTACTTTGCCAACCCTTATAGATTGGTTTGTCAAATATAAGGGGACAGTTATCGGAAGCGCAGCTGCTTTGGCAGGGTTAATTGCGTATAAAAAGGTTGATGTAGCATGGTCTAAATTGCAGGTTTTATGGAATGAAAAAGTATTGGTTTCTTTGGGTAATCTATTCAAACTGATAAAAGCAAATCCTTGGGCTTTTTTAATTGTTGGAGTTGCTGCTGTTGTAGGTAAACTTATCGATTTAAAACGGGAACAGGACGCTTTGACTGAAAGTCAGAAAACAATGGCAAGAATATCAAAAGAATCAGCAGAGAAGTATACTGAGCAGGAAGCTAGAATCAGAATGTTATCCAATACAGTTAATAATAGTAACTTTTCTTATAGAGAGAGGTTGCGTTGCTTAAATGAACTGAAAGATATTGTTCCTGGATATAATGCTACATTAGACGAAGAAGGACGATTGATGAATAGCAATACGGATGCTATTAAGGATTATCTTATACAACTGGAGAAACAGATTAAGATGGAAGCTGCTCGGGAAGAACTTGCGGAATTATATAAGAAGCAACGGAAGATGACCAATGAACAGAAAGAACTTGAAGTTGAAGTAAAAGATGCCAAAGCCTCTGTTAATGCAGCTAATTTTGCAGCCAGCCGAAGATCTCAAGGTTTAGGAACTTCAGGGACTAGAGCTTTATCTTCAGGGATGGATGCTGGAGTTAGGCAGGCAACAGACCGATTGAATAAGGCTAACCGAGCTTTAAGCAAGACGAAACAGCAGTTACAAGAGATTAATCAGGCTATAAAAGATGTGAATAATGAAATAGCTCAAAATACTATTATCTCACCGAATACTGAGGATATCAAGACAGAAAATCCTACTCCTGTTGTACCGGTAAATCAAAATGATGATAAAAAGGAGAATCCCTTGGTTATAGCTGAAAATAAACGTTACTACGATGAGTTAGCAGATCTGAAGAAATCTTACCTGGCCAGTGACGAGATGACACAGCAGGAATACACCCGCTTCATGGAAGACCTTGAGATGCGCCACCTGGAGAACATGATGGCCATTGCCGGGCTAGAACCGGAAAAGCGTCAACAGATTGAGCAGAAAATACTTGAAATGCGAATCAAGTTTAAAGAGGAATGTGCTCGGTTGGAACAGGAAGATGCCGACAAAGCATCTGAAGAAGCTTTTACCAGGATGGAGAAACAATACCAGCTGGGAGTTCAGGAAGCTACTCAGAAGCATTATGATAGTCTTTCATCAGAAGAGGAATATTATCAGGAATTAGAAGATATTCAACGAAAATATTATGAAGACGTTTTAAACTCGACTCAGATCTCGGAGAAAAGAAAATCTGAAATACAACAACAGATTGAGAAACAGAATCTTTCTAAGTCTGAAAAGAATTATAACGAGCACAAAGAAAAGGTACGTAGTACATTACAGATGGCGCAAGAGATTGGCAAGGAGTTTGGTACTACATTTGCAGATTTGGTAACTGACTCAGAGGCTACTTTAGGTGACTATATGAAGGCTACCGTTAACCTGATACTTGAAACATTACAGAAGATCATGATTGCTTCTATAGCTGAAACCCAAATAAAAAATATTACTTCATTAGGATTCTTGGGATTGGCTAAAGCTGCAGGTGAGGTAGCATTGATTACAGCGGCTTTTGAAACGGCAAAAGCTTTGATAGGCAGTTTCTATACCGGTGGGTATACCGGTGACGGCCGATGGGACGAACCGCGTGGAGTTGTACATGCAGGTGAATTTGTAGCCAATCGATATGCTGTTAGCAATCCGGAGGTCCGACCGGTTCTAGACCTGATTGACCAGGCACAACGTAATAATACCATCGGATCTTTGAAGGCATCGGATATCTCAATGGTGTCCAATCCTGTAATATATCGTGAACCTGGGCAGACAATTATCCAACAGGATGAAGGCTTGATTATCATGTTAAGGCATACCAATGATGTCATAACAAAATTGAGTAAAAAGTTGGATGAACCTATTTTGACTTATACCAAGGCAACAGGTAAAATGGGTATTAACGAGGCCCAGAAATTGGTTAAGAAAATGAATAACAATGCTTCAAGATTAAAGATATGACGCGCCTTTTTATAGAGGGTAGAGAAGTTGCACTTCCATCTGACCTTGTATTGGATTTCTATTCTCAAAATCCGTTTTTTACTAAAAACGGGGATTATACTTTTGATATGGATATAGACCTTGCACATCCCAATAATAGATTGATTTATCAGTCAATAAATCGGTTGGATGTAACCAAAAGACCGACAAACCGATCTGCGGTGCTGATGTGTGGACCTATGGAAATTATCAGAGGCACTGAAGTTATCCTTTCGATAGAAGATAATATTGCCAAAATACAGATAGTCGGCGGAAACAGCGAACTGAATTACTTGAGCGGAGGAGAACAGACCCTTAGGCAATTGGATTTAGGAAACGTCACCGTATCTTCTAGTGAGCAAAATAATTTGAACAGAGTCTACCCGAATGTCAACCATGTCTGCTGTCCGGTACTATCTGAAAGGGGAACTTATGACATTTCTGGATTTACAGATAAAAATGATGTGTTGTATAACGAACTTGAATGGGATACCCGAAATGGGTATGTCTATAAAGAAAATACGCAAATGGTCACACAGCCATTTTTATTATATTGTATCGATAGGGTTGTTGCAGCATTGGGATATACGATAGTTGAAAACATATTGTTGAATGATGACCTGGCTTGTAGACTGATTGTTGTAAATGGTATCAAATCGTCACAATTGAATAGAATACTTCCTAAATGGAAGGTTGATGAATTTCTTACGGAAATTGAAAAATTCTTTAATGTGATATTTTTTGTAGACCAAACGAATAAGGAGGTCCGTATATTAAGGGTGTATGATTATTATACGAATACTCCCATTCAAGAGATTGACGATGAAGATTTGATTGATTATGGTGAAAAGAAATATGACCAGGAGGAATCTCTTTACATCACTTACAATAACATAAACTACAATCTTCCTTCTTCAAAATGGTATCGTTACCAATATTTGAGTAATGATATCAAGGAAAAATGTGAACAGAAAAATATAACTTCTGGAGAGATTGAGTCAATTGTAATAACAAATGAACCGTACACTTTATGGAATGTGACAGATTTCGGAGTTAAAATTGTCCAGTCTCAGTTACAGGAAACCAATGGAACATTTGTCTGGTGGGAAATTGCAGATATGCTTGGACCGGTTGTAGATGACAATTCAGACAATGAATGTGAGTTGAAAATTATTCCTGCAGAAATCTTTGCGAATAATATTTGGACAGAATCGGCAGATTTTGGTGGAACTAAATATTATACCGGTTGGTTGACACATGCTGTTCCGGTAATTGCAAATGTGAAAGAAGCAGAGACACAAAAGTTTCTTTATCAGGAGATAGAAAATGGAGTTCAAGAAGAAGAATCGGATGATTCACACATCTTTATATCTATTTATCTTGGTTTGAAACCATATCTTTATAGTGCAATTAATGATGTTGAACAACCGGGTGTGGAATCTATACTGATACCCCATGCTATTGCATTTCCATACATTATCCATGAGAACAGATTATCGGGAGGAAGCAAAATAACTAAATATGATACAAATCTTACATTAAGTATAAAACCGGATGTTGGTTCCGGCACATGGTCAAGATACTATGCTTCCAATATTCAAGTTGATACAAAAACTGAATATGTGTTTCAATTCAGGTCTGATAGGATATATGATTCGAAATCTATATTCCTGATTCGAAATAAGAAATACTACTGTAAGGAACTGCATTATACGATCAATGCCGAAGGACTGGAAAAGATTGTGGAGGGAACCTTCTATCTAATACCATAATATGAATTTCATTTTTAATCTTGGTTATGAATGCCTGGTTTGTGAAAATCGGGCATTTTTTACAGGTTCCCTTCAAAGTGTTTAGTTTCCTCGTGTACTGTCATGTCACTTCCTTTAAGATATTTATTGGTGGTGGATATGTCGGCATGCCGAGCCTGATCACGGGCTACTACGATACCTTCAGCATTGGCCAGATCCCGGATGCCGGAATCCTTCAGACTGTAGAACTGGTACGTTTCCGGGAATTTCAAGGCTGCTCTGACCTTATAGAAATAATTACGGTAGACACGTGTCGTTGTTTTCTCCTTACTTGGCTTGAAGCCTTTACCGAACAGGTAATAATGGCTGGGCTGGGAGAATATCTTCAGATCGAGCATGGACTTGATAAGAATATCGTTCAGACCTACCATTCCGTCACGGCGGTTCTTTGAAATAGAGGAAGCGATGAACACCTTCTGTTCTTTCAGGAAGATGTCAGATAGTCTGATATTAGAGATTTCATCAGGACGGATAAAGGTGTAATAGGCGAACTGGCACAATAGCAGGAAGTGAGGGTTCTCTTTCTTCAGGTATCTTTGAAGCTTCTGCAGGTCGGATGGAGTCAGGGCAGACCGTTTCTTTTCATCTTCGGCCAGTTGTTTGATTCTTTCTACTGGATTCTGCAGTATATATTGCTTTTCTACCATCCAGGTACATAGTGAAGATAACCAGGTACGGTAATTGTTGCGGGTACGGGCTGAACTGTCACGGTCCAATAGGATGTAGTCCAGGAAATCACTGATGAAGGTCTGGTCAATCTGATAGACATAGACGATGGCCGGCACATGCTTGAAAATATATTCTTCAAAGACACGGAGGCGCTTTTCATAATCCTTCAGGGTGTTTTCTTTGATGGTACCTGCCTTGTAAAGTTTAGCCAAATATTTATGATACAAATCGATAACATCTATAATTGATGTGTATTGTCTTGAGCTGGTGACTTCTGCCCAGGGAGTCCACCCGGTTCTGAGCTTGATGTTAAGGTTGGTGATAAGCTCGTTGGCACGTTTTTTCCGTTCCGATACCTTCTTGATACCATCGAGCATGTACTTCTTCCGCTTCATTTTTTGCTCTAGCGGATCATAAGAAACGAAGTCCACATACCAGCTCTTTCCGGTATGTAATTTGGGCTGAGTGTATGGAATTACATCAAAAATAGAAGCAATTTTTCGGCGTGGTGAAAACATTTTTTTCTACGTTTTTCGAGTTCGAAAACGCAGTAACGTTCAACAATCAAAAATTATCTGTCCGTGATTTGTCCGACCCATAAACGGACAAAAGCTGCAACTTGTTCAGTTACAGCTTTCTATCTCGGCACGGGAAGAGAGGCTCGAACTCCCGACACTCGGTTTTGGAGACCGATGCTCTACCAACTGAGCTATTCCCGTGTTTGCGGTTGCAAAGGTAATGCTATTTTCCGAATCTGCAAGACTTTTGAAGGAATATTTTAACAAAGAATAGTTAGATTATACCTAAGTCTTTGAACATAAGCCGATAAACTTCAGCCTTTTTTTCAATCTTCAACGGGTATGCACGACTGGAAGAAGGCATTCGGTACAGGTACAGAAGGCGATCTTCGAAGGTGAAGGGGCTTTTTCCGCCTACCGGAGGTTCGGTTACTTCCAGTTGACTACGTAGCGTATCGGTTGCTTTCTGACCTGTAGTGACGATGGCCCGGCATTGCGGAAGTTGTTTTAATAACAGACGGAGGTCAGTCGGCTCGACGATTTCCAGAAATTTGTCGGAAGCATTGTCCTGAAGTCTTCTTACAGCCGAAGCCGTATCGTAGAGAGCGATTCCTTTTTCTTTCAGAAAGTCGATAATCTGTTCCTTGTGGAAGGCTTTTCGGTCAGGTAGTAGGAAATGTTCCTTGTCATTGAAGAAAATTAGTCCGAAGATGCGCCACATATCGTTCTGCAGGTTGGGGTAGAAGAAATCCATGCTCCAACGCTTTTGTTGGGGAGGAAAACTGCCTAGCATCAGCAGGACAGCGTTTGAGGGCAAAAAAGGCTCCAGCGGATGGTTTTCTACCGGTATGAAAGTTGTCGGTTCAGTCATGAAACAAAAAGATAGATAAAACCCTCACGAATATGCAGTGGCGGAAATTGTCTGCTGCATTTTCGTGAGGGTAGGTGAGTCAAAGAATATTTATGCTTTAGGTTTCGGCTCCTTCTTGGCCAGCAGGACAATGTTGTATACATATTCCTTAATCCAGTCTTCCGAGTAACCCAGCGCATGCTGGTACTGGCGAATGTTGGCACATGTCTTACGTACACCGTCGTCTTTCCAGTCTGTTTTGGTTAAGATATCGTGTACGGTCTTTTCTGTCATGTTGCGCAATAACTTTGTCATCATGGCCGGCAGACGGAACTTCCACTGCATCAGATTGCCGATAAGCATCATCAGGTCTTGGCTGAAGCCTTGGAACATGAACAGGTAGTTCTTGATGTCGTTGACATTCTTGCAGTTTTTCTTGATGGAAGCATCAATTTCCTTGAAGAAACTTTCATTGATGCCATAGATTTCCATTACCATCTTCTTGCAGCGTGATTTCTCGGCGATACCCAGTTTGTTGTTCTGTGTCGGAATCTTCAGGGTACGTTTGAATACGGCCATGTCCGGCAGGAAATTGATGTTACTGATACCCAATTGTGCAGCCATCACCGCCTGGTAGTATACACGGATGAGGGTCATGAAATCTTCCATGCCGCCTACACGTACCGTTCCTTCGGCCTCTTCAGCATTCTTTTTGCCGAATAACTTTGAAAATATACTCATACTTATGTCTTTTTATTGTTTTCTGGTCTGCAAAGATAAGAAAAATAGTTACCAACATTCTAAATCCTGCTCAATATCTTTCATCCGTTCTTTATGAAAGACAGGACTTTTGATGCCTTTCCGTTTCTGCTCGAGGTAGTCGTCCAGCAGACGGAACGCATATTTCCCCAGCAGGAAGATGGCTATCAGGTTACAGATGGACATCAGAGCCATGGTGACATCGGCCAGACTCCATACCAGGTTCAGGCTGGCCAGTGAACCGAACATCACCATACCGCCTACCAGTATGCGGTAAAGCAGGACCGGCCATCGGCGGGAGGTGAAGAAACGGATGTTGGCTTCGCCGTAATAGTAGTTACCCAAAATGCTGCTGTAGGCAAAGAACAGGGTGGCGATGGCTACATAGATACCGCCGATACTGCCTACTTCATTGGTCAGCGCCGCTTGGGTGAGCTGAATACCGTCCAGACCGTTCCCGATGTGTTCTTCGCTGAAAAGAATGATGAAAGCGGTACAGGAGCAGATGAGCAGTGTATCGGTAAACACTCCCAATGCCTGGATGAATCCTTGTTTGGCCGGATGGGTGACATGGGCGGTAGCTGCCGCATTCGGGGCAGAACCCATACCGGCTTCGTTGCTAAACAGCCCGCGTTTGATACCTTGCATCAAGGCGGCTCCGATTCCTCCTCCGATGGCCTGGTGCCATCCGAAAGCGCTGCCGATAATCTGTTCGATGACAGTCGGAATCCGGTCGATGTTGCTGAGTACGACAAACAATGCCAACAGGATGTAGCCTACAGCCATGATGGGAACAATGATGCTGCTGATGGTGGCTATCCGCTGCACGCCTCCGAAGATGATAATCAATGTAAGTACCGAGATGATGGTTCCTGACAGCCAGGGTTTCACGGCAAAGGCACTTTCGAGGGCGGCACTCATGGTATTGCTTTGTACCGAATTGAAGGCGAAACCGAAGGTGATGGTTATCAGGACAGCGAAAAGTATGCCCATCCAGCGTTTCTTCAATCCACGCTCCATGTAATAGGCGGGTCCGCCGATGTACGAATGTTTTCCTCTGATTTTAAAAAGCTGTGCCAGAGAGGATTCTACGAAAGCACTACTGGAACCTAACAGGGCAATAATCCACATCCAGAAAATAGCTCCCGGTCCTCCAACCGTAATGGCGGTGGCCACTCCTGCCAGGTTTCCGGTACCTACACGGCTTGCCAACGAGATGGTAAAGGCTTGGAACGAAGAGATATGCTTTTCGTGTCCGTTGATTTTGGCTGTAGAATCGCCTAACAGGCGAATCATTTCGCCCAACATCCGGAACTGTACGAACCGGGTTCGGATACTGAACCAGATAGCACATCCCAATAACATGACTATCAGGATGTAGGTCCATAAAATATCGTTTGTTTCGTTGATGATTTGTGAAAATAGCTCCATGGAATTTATTGTTCGGGTTTTAGTTTGAAATAAAAGATGTGTTCTCTGAATACTTGTTCCACCAGGTCAAAACGGATAAAATCCGCTAACAGGGCAATAACCTGCCTGCGGGGCATCTTTGAAAGCTTGACACATTTGTTCAAGGTCAGTTCACCGTATTGGGCCAGCAGGTTCAGCACGTGCTGTTCCTTTTCGGTATAGGTCACCATGACTTCCCTGCGGTTATGCCGCCAGACATCCAGATGTACCGGAGTAGCCAGAATCGTTTCGTCCTTGATGCGTACATAGGCTTTCGGCCGGTTCTCTTCATCGAGGGCGTAGACGGGCTTTTCTTGACTTTCGGGAACGTAGACTTCCAGTACATCCTTGCCTTCCACCTTATATAATTGGTTATCCAAGGCCACGGCAGGTTTACAATACATCGTGGCAGCCGCTTCAATCATGTAAAGTTCTTCTTCCGATCGGATGCCAGCTATTTTACCGTTATCCTTCACCCCGATAAGCAGTCTTCCACCTTCGGTGTTGGCAAAGGCCGACAAACTTTTCGCTATTTTCCGGGCATCGGTAATGGCAAACTTGAAATCCTGGTGTACGTGTTCACCTTCGCTCACCAGCTGTTGGATATGGTTCGTTGTCGTTTTCATGTTCGGTCGGCAAAAATACAAAAAAATAAGGCTCTCTTCCCGTAAATTAAAAACTTTTAGGAAGAGAACCTTATTAAATGCTATCAATGAGTACGTTTAGTAGCAGTGCTTGTGCGTCATGATGTCGAGTACCATCTTGTCGGTTTCGTTCATACCTTCCGAACCGATACGGGTCAGATTCCGGATACTCAGGTCTACATCGTCTTCGATGATACCCTCTACGGCAGTGACACATTTCTGTTCCATGGCCAGGATAGCCGAAAGTACAGCGGTAGAGACCCCACTGGTCAGTTTCAGGGCACAGCTCGGTTTGGCGCCGTCACAAATGATACCGGTCAGATTGGCTATCATGTTCTTTACGGCGTAAGCTACCTGTTCGTATCCTCCTCCCATTAAGTATGTAATACCGCAACTGCTTCCGGTAGCGGCTACTACGCATCCGCACAAGGCTGAGAGACGTCCCAGGCTCTGCTTGATGTAGATAACCGTCAAGTGGCTCAGTGTCAGGGCGCGTATCAGTTCTTCTTCCGTCTTCTGGTTGTCTTCGGCATATACCACTACCGGCAGGGTAGCGGCTATTCCCTGGTTTCCGCTTCCGGAGTTGCTCATGACCGGAATCATGGCTCCGGCCATACGGGCATCGCAGGCGGCCGAGGTGTACGACAGGATGTGTGTGAAGGTGTTGTTGCCCATGATAAGCTGTTCGCTACGGCTGCTTCGGAGGGTTTTCCCCAGTTCGTGTCCATAGCTTCCGGCCAATGAGCGTTCGGCTGCGGATTTGTTGAGGCGTTTGGCTTCCAGGATGAAACGTATTTCCTCTATCGGGGTTGTTGTGGCAAACTCGAACACCTTTCTCAGGTTCAGTTCCATTTCCGTTTCGCCTCCTTCATGGCCTGCTCCACTCTGGATGTTCAGCAGTACCTCATCGTTCAGGCTTTCGTAGACGAAATGCGTATGTCCACCGCTGATGATGGCAGTAGCCTTGTTGCCGTCGGCTTCGCAGCATACTTCGATGTACAGCTTCTCTTCGATTCCTTCTTTCAGGGATATCTGGATAGCCTGTGTGTCAATCAGCTGCTTTCCTTCTTCCACGGCTTCGGGGGTACAGTCTTTCAGTACCTCCAGTCCGTATTCCGATTTGCCGATGAGGGCTCCCAGGGCGATGGCGATAGGAAGTCCTATCATGTCTGTTCCCGGAATACCTACTCCCATAGCGTTCTTCAGGATGTTTGCGCTCAACTGGGCCGTGATGCGCTGCGGATGTCTGTTGTTCAGGATTTCGCTGGCTCTGGCCACGCACAGCGCTACAGCGATGGGTTCCGTACATCCGATGGCCGGAACCACTTCCTGGTGAATCAGGGCAATTATCTGCTCTCTTTCTGATTTTTCAAGCATATATCTCCTCTTATTTCTTATAGTTCTTCAATCCGGTTTCCAGAAAATCGATGTATTTCTGGATATCCTCGTCGTAGGAATATGATTTGTTCAGCGGCTTGCCTTCGTTGTCTATCAGTACGTAGAACGGCTGGGCGTTGGCACCGAACTTGGTACGCTGCAGGTAGCTCCACTTGTCGCCTATGGTACGCAGGGTACGTTCCTGACCGTTTTCCGTGATGCGGATAGGTTCCGGCAGTTTGGTCTTTTCGTCTACATACAGGGTAATCAGTACATAGTCGTCGTTCAGCAGCTGGCTGACTTTCGGGTCGGTCCATACGGAGAGTTCCATCTTCCGGCAGTTCACGCAGCCGTAACCTGTAAAGTCTATCATTACCGGCTTGCCGTTCTGGCGGGCATATTCCATACCGGCGTCGAAATCATTGAACTTGGCATGTACTTCGTTCTTGTAGAGGTTGAAGTCCTGGGTCTGCATCGGTGGTGCGAATGCGCTGACAGCCTTCAGCGGTGCTCCCCAGAGTCCCGGAATCATGTAGACGGCGAATGCCAATGAGAACATGGCCAGGAAGAAGCGGGTAACGCTTACCTTGTTGTCATCATCATCGTGCGGGAACTTGATTTTTCCGAGCAGGTACATACCCAGCAGGCCGAAGATGACAATCCACAAGGCCAGGAAGGTCTCGCGGTCCAGGATGCGCCAGCCGTAAGCCAGATCGGCAACCGACAGGAACTTCAGGGCGAAGGCCAGTTCCAGGAAGCCCAGTGTCACCTTGATGACGTTCATCCATCCGCCTGATTTCGGCATGGATTTCAGCCAGGACGGGAAAAGCGCGAAGAGGGTGAAAGGCAAAGCCAGCGCGATGGCGAAGCCCAGCATACCGATGGCCGGAGCCAGGTAACTGCCCGTAGACGATACTTCTACCAGCAGGAATCCGATGATAGGACCTGTACATGAGAAAGATACCAGTGACAGGGTGAAGGCCATCAGGAAGATACTCAGCAGACCGGTGGTCTGTTCGGCCTTGCTGTCGATGGCGTTACTCCAGCGGGATGGCAGGGTGATCTCGAAGGCTCCGAAGAACGAAGCGGCGAATACCACCAGCATCAGGCAGAAGAAGATGTTGAAGATAGCGTTTGTAGAAAGCGAGTTCAAGGCGTTGGCACCCCAGATACCGGTGATGATCAGTCCCAGTCCCACGTAAATGACTACGATGGAAGCTCCGTAGGTCCACGCGTCGCGGATTCCTTTCTTCTTGTCCTTGGTACGTTTCAGGAAGAAACTTACCGTCATCGGGATAATCGGCCATACGCACGGAGTGAACAGGGCCAGCAGTCCACCCAGCATACCGGTAAAGAAAATGTATATCCAGGTATGCGATTCGTTGTTGATGTTTTCGCCGTAACTTCCCAGTTCCTTGATGACCGGTGCCCAATAGTCGGCAGTGCCGGTAGGGGTGACAGTGGCAGCTGCTGTTTGCATTGAGTCGGTTGCAACTTCTGTCGTTACGGTTTCCGTAGTGGCTGTTTCAGCGGCAGCCGATGCATTGCCGGCAGCCTTTCCGGTGAACGCGAAGTCTACGCTGGTAGGAGGCAGGCAGTTTTCGTCGTTGCATGCACCGTATTCCAGGTAGCCTACTATCTTATAGTCACCTCCGGTCAGTTTGATTTTCTGCACGAAGGTAGCCTGTTTTTCGAAATAGCGGACTTTCATTTCGAAAATGGGGTCCATCTTTTCGATTTCGTTTCCGCGGGGCATCAATTTTCCTGCCACTTCGGCACCTTCTATCTTGTCTACATTGAATGTTGCTGAGATAGGTCCTCCTTCCGGTAGGTCAGTAGAGTAGATGTGCCATCCGTTTTCGACAGCTCCCGAGAAGATGATTTCGGCTTCATTGGCCGAAAGCGTTTTCAGTTCGGTTTTGAATTTTACCGGCTCTTGAATCTGTGCGAATACCGGCAGACACAACAAGGCCATGACAAGCCAACTGATGAAATGTTTCTGGGTCATTGTTTTTCGTTTATGTTTTATGATTTTAGAAATTTCACGTTAGGACGTGCAAAGTTAATTTTTTTTGGCGATAACTTCCTATTTTGTGCCTGAAAACTTTTCAAATTGTTTATCAGTCTGATATCAAACGGCTTTACACTGTCGTATATTCCTTCTTCTGAGCTTACACAATGGAAGATGAAGAAAGAAAATCTGCAGTCTGATTAAAAAAAGTTTCTTGAAAGTTTGTACAATTGAAAATAAGTCGTACCTTTGCATCGCTTTTGAAAGAAAGCGCTTCGGTAAAGCGTAGCGAAGCTTTGGAGAGGTGGCAGAGTGGTCGATTGCGGCGGTCTTGAAAACCGTTGTACTGC